>Ga0137298_10307_pt1 | contig 44076 bp, 37 predicted proteins | sample RamsorincwithD2O_2_FD_97182 | JGI IMG/M metagenome (GOLD analysis project Ga0137298, IMG submission 97182) | Mouse cecal microbial communities from Vienna, Austria - Glucosamine amended with D2O | ecosystem: Host-associated > Mammals > Digestive system > Large intestine > Cecum | place: Austria...
ATTTAATATTTTTGTCTAAGTTTGTGACACTTCATATATAATTTATGGTATCTGCAAAAAGAATCATCATCATAGGTGCCACTTCCGGCATCGGATACGAGATTACACTACTATATTGTAAACTGGGATGGCGAATCGGGATTGCCGGACGGCGAACGGAACTGCTTGAAAAAATCCGCTCGGAAGCACCTGACCGGATTGAAACGGCGCAATTGGATGTAACCAGCCCGGATGCGCCTAAAAAACTGACGGAACTGATCGACAAGGTCGGCGGAATGGACATCTTTTTGCTTAGCTCTGGCATCGGCAGCCAGAACCGAATGCTGGACCCCGAGATCGAATTGGCTACCGTCCAGACGAATACGGTCGGATTTACAAGGATGGTGACTACCGCATACGACTATTTCAAAAAGCAGGGCGGCGGGCAATTGGCCGTGATCAGTTCCATAGCCGGGACAAAAGGCTTGGGAGCTGCTCCCTCCTATTCCGCAACCAAACGCTACCAGAATACGTATATCGAGGCACTCGACCAACTGGCACACATGGAAAAGCTCCCGATCGTATTTACGGATATCCGCCCTGGATTTGTGAAAACCGATCTGTTGAAAAACGATACATATCCGATGCTGATGTCTCCGGAATATGTAGCCCGGAAAATAGTAAAAGCGATCGGACGTAAAAAACGCCATGCCGTAATCGACTGGAAATATACCCTTTTGGTATTCTTCTGGAAACTGATTCCCAGCTTTATATGGAGACGGTTGCCCATCCACAGTTAACATTTGTAGATCACCCGAGCAATCCCTACCTTTGTGCCCAATTTATAAATATGCACAAATAAACGATGGGATTATTCATTAAAAAGCCTTTGGAGGCCTTGCAGGCCGAAGCCAATCTATCAGGAAGTAAAACATTAAAACGGGTATTGGGACCGTGGAGCCTGGTCGCTCTCGGCGTGGGCGTCATTATCGGTGCCGGTCTGTTTTCCATAACCGGGACAGTGGCCGCCGGATATACAGGGCCGGCCATTACGCTATCATTTGCTATTGCGGCTATCGGATGCTGTTTCGCCGGACTTTGTTACGCGGAGTTCGCTTCGATGATCCCGGTTGCGGGAAGTGCTTATACCTATTCATACGCTACGATGGGCGAACTGGTTGCCTGGATTATCGGCTGGGACTTGGTTCTGGAATATACGGTTGCCGCGACAACGGTCAGCATCAGTTGGAGTCGTTATCTCGTCGTCTTCCTGGAAGGACTCGGGATTAATCTGCCGACAGCCCTTACGGCCTGTCCCTGGGACGGCGGTATTGTCAATATCCCGGCATTCCTAATCGTTGTCCTGATGAGCCTTTTCCTGGTCCGGGGGACGGAAGGAAGTTCCATTTTCAACGGGATCATCGTCTTTCTGAAAGTGTCGGTCGTTCTGATTTTCATTTTCTTGGGATGGAAATATATTAATACGGATAATTACACGCCTTATATTCCGTCAAACACAGGCACGCTGGGTGAATATGGATTGTCGGGAGTCTTACGTGGAGCAGCTATCGTGTTTTTCGCTTTCTTAGGTTTCGATGCGGTCAGCACGGCTGCCCAAGAAGCCAAAAATCCGAAAAGGGATATGCCGATCGGGATCCTTGTCTCACTGCTTGTTTGTACCGTATTATATATGTTGTTCGCCCACGTTATGACAGGTGTAGCCCACTATTCCGAATTTGGCGGTCAACAAGGTATCGCTCCCGTGGCGATCGCGATCGAACATATGGGAGAAGTAAATGCTTCAGGTGTGCTTCACCCGGCTTATCCCTGGATGAATAAAGCGATCGTGCTCGCGATCTTGTTCGGATACTGCTCGGTCATCATGGTGACGCTGTTAGGGCAAAGCCGCGTTTTCCTTAGTATGAGCCACGACGGGTTATTGCCTCCGTTCTTTTCGCATATCAATGAGAAGTTCAGGACGCCGGCACGCAGTAACCTGTTGTTCATGGTGCTTGTTGGTTTGCTGGCGGCTTTCGTTCCTGCACGTCTGGCTGGCGAAATGACCAGTATCGGTACGCTTTTCGCCTTTACGTTGGTTTGTGCCGGCGTACTGATGGTCCGAAAAACAATGCCGGATGTACCCCGTGCTTTCAAGACTCCGCTAGTACCGTTCGTTCCGGTAGCCGGGATTATCACTTGCCTGTGCATGATGCTTTTCCTGCCTGCCGACACCTGGATCCGTTTAGTGCTATGGATGCTGATCGGGCTGGACATCTATGCCTGCTATGGCATCAAGCACAGCAAACTGGAATATAATCATGCCAACCGCCACGGACAATTGGCCCTGAATATGATCGGGATCGTCCTCGCCATCCTCTGCGTGATTACAGGGCTCTGGCATCAGCAAACCGTCGGTTGGGAAGAAAGCAAAATCCTGTTGATTATATCTTTCGTTTTCGCTTTCACACATCTGGCCTTTTACATGATCCGCATCTGGAAAGAAACGACGAAAGCTTAATCTTCATTTGCGTAATAAGAGTGTGCCAAACCCCGGTTAATACGGAGTTTTGGCACACTTTTTTGTATTATATAAATAACAAGAATGTTATAAGACTATTAAATCAAATCTTAAACCCAGAAATAACAGCGTAAAAAAGAAAAATAAAACCACCCGAGTGAATAAACCTTTCACATCATTGACAATCTAATTTATCATATTAACCTTATTATTTTTTATCATGGAAAATCTTATAATAAAAAAGCAGAAAGCCATTATGAGGATTTGGCAGACATCAGATGCTGATGAATTTGTTACAGGGATAAAATCGGCTGATATCGATCAAAACTTACGCCCTGAGTACCCACGCACCATCGCGGATTTTATTGAATTTGTCAAGAGATGCAGATCAAAAGCTGTGCCCCAAGATTTTGCAATAACACAGGAAAAGACAATTAAAGGAGGCATATCTTTTATAGATAATGGCGATCCAATGATTGAATTAGGTTGCTTATGGATTGCTGAACCCTATCGTAATAATGGGCTGGCAAAAGGTGCGATCAAAACCCTGATAGAACACATTATTAAGATTTATCCCAATCATGGTATTTTCGGACAAGTCTACGACTTTAATGAAAAAGAAATCTCTATGATGGATAAATTAGGTTTTAAACTGGCCGGATGCAGAAATGTACCCTATAAAGGAACAACTACAAATCTTCTTCGCTTTGAGTACAATTAATTCATAAAAACAAAATATACTATTGATAACAATGGGAATCCTATCGTATTATTGTATTATGAAAAATAAAACAAAATAGTCCATATAATTAGCTTAGAAACTAACTATATGGACTATCTGTGTACGCAGGATGAGACTTGAACTCACACGCCGTAACCGGCACTACCCCCTCAAAGTAGCGTGTCTACCAATTCCACCACCTGCGCGAGAAAAGGTGCCCAGAACAGGACTCGAACCTGCATGCCTCTCGACACACGCACCTGAAACGTGCGCGTCTACCAATTCCGCCACCTGGGCCTTTCTTCAGTACATTAAAAAAGCGGCCTCATACCGCCCCTGTTACCGAGTGGAGCGGAAGACGGGACTCGAACCCGCGACCCTAACCTTGGCAAGGTTATGCTCTACCAACTGAGCTACTTCCGCGATAACGGGTGCAAAGATAGAGGTATTTTTTTATTTTCCAAAACCTGACTGCACTTTTTTTGCACTATTTTTACAGTCCGCACCCGCTCAAAATCATATCTTATTTTAATCCAGTCGCTTCCATCCACATGTTAGCCATCAACTGACGACCGGGTAAATCGGGATGCACACCGTCGTTCGACCAATAACGTGCCGGAGCCAACTTCACTGCCGCATCGAAGCCCGACTGGAAAGGTACGAATACGGTATTAAATTCCTCCGACAACTTACGGGCGGACTTACGGAATTCGTCGAACATCGGATACCATTTGGAGTCTTCTATAGCCGCTCCATCGCGCAAGGTGAAAGGTTCGCATAAGACAATCTGTGTATTCGGAAGCTTTTCTTTCGTATATTTCAACAGGGCACGCAGATCGTTTTCATACGTCTCGACTGTTCCTTTGTAATTATGTGTCAGCGTATGCCAGTAATCGTTCACACCGATCAGGATACTCAGAACATCCGGCTGAAAAGCAAGACAGTCGAGCTCCCAACGATCACGAAGCTGATAGACTTTATTACCGCTGATACCGCGATTATAAATCTTAGGCTGCAAAGCCGCTTTCCTCTCCAACAACTGCGTAGCGGTAAAAAGGACGTAGCCGCTACCAAACTGTTCCATTGTATTACAACGGTTGCTATTCTTGTCACGGCCGCAATCCGTGATGGAATCTCCCTGGAACAGGATCACACAATCTTTCTTCAGATTAATCTTCGGAGCATGTACAGATGTATTTTCTTTTACGGCTGCTTTTGCGATCTCTGGGATCATCAGGGCACCGAACCCTGCCAATGCTCCCTTCTTCAGGAAGTCTCTTCTGGAATTCTTCATGGGTAGAAATAAGTTTATTTTATTACATTGATTGAATTGAATACAAAGATAGAAACTTTACAAAAAAACGTATCTTTGTTTCTTCATATTTTCAAAAAAGAATTAATAGCCATGTTTACTAAAATAGTTGCGATAGAGCCGGTCAGTTTGATTCCTTCGGCAGAGAAAGCATTGCACACGTTTGCAAATGAAGTAGTGTTATACCCCGATATTCCAGCGGATGACGAAGAGATCGTCCATCGTATCGGCGATGCTGACGCGGTTCTGCTGAGCTACACTTCGAGCATCGGCCGCGGAGTGATGGAAAGATGCCCCAATATCAAATATATCGGTATGTGCTGTTCGCTTTATTCACCAGAGAGCGCCAACGTGGACATCAATTATGCCAACCGGCACGGCATCACGGTCACAGGCATCCGGGATTATGGCGACGAAGGGGTAGTCGAGTATGTCATTAGCGAACTGGTTCGTTGCCTGCACGGGTTTAGCGGACCGGCCTGGGATGGCGACGTACGCGAAATCACCGGGCTAAAAGCAGGTATTATCGGTTTGGGCAAGTCGGGCGGCATGATCGCCGATGCGCTACAGTTCTTCGGTGCGGAAATATCTTATTTTGCCCGTAGTGAAAAGGAATGGGCACGCGAGAAGGGATATCGTTTCCAGCCTCTGGACGAATTACTCACGCAGAGCGAGGCCGTATTCTGTTGCCTGAACAAAAATACCGTCCTGCTGCACGAAGCCGAATTTCAAATGTTAGGTGATAAAAAGATACTATTCAACACAGGATTGTCTCCTGCCTGGGACGAAGCTCCATTCGTCAACTGGTTATCGGGCAATAACCTTTGTTTCTGTGATACCGTCGGCGCTTTGGGCGGCGCCCATCTTTTGGAGCATCCGCATGTACGATGCGTACAGACCTCGACAGGCCGCACCCGTCAGGCGTTCGACCGCCTGAGCGAAAAAGTGCTGGCCAATCTTTCAGAATACAATGGGTGAGACAATATTCAGCAGGGTGTTCACGACCGACCATCCTGCGATCTCCGCAGTAGCGCTATACACATCCACGACGGCATGCACCTGATCGTTCCTGATCTCGACCTTCTGGGTGTCTCCCTTAAATCCGGGAGTCGACTGTATGGTCACCTGCATGGCTTCCGGACCGACGGATGCACGTGAGGCGGCCACCGTGACGTTCACTTTCGTAGGGAACAGGCGGATGGCTTCCACGGCATTGCCCGTAAACACCACTTTCTGTTCGTTTTGCAGAGCATCTTCATAAACCGGAGTCCCTTTCAAAGCGTCAGGTCCCTTCTCGTTGAAGAAACGGGCTGTTGCGTTACCCATCAAGGCAGCCGTGCGCAAGACGTCGAACCCTCCGGTAGCTCCCGAAGCGATGTAGATACGCGTCCCGTTCTCTTTAGCCGTTTCGCATACTTCTTGGTAGAACGAGTCGTCGGCCAACGCACCGATCGAAAGGGTAACGATGGAAGTTCCGTTCTTCAGGGCCGGAATGGCAAACTCACGGAGAGCGGCCGGAGAAGCCGTCTCCACCAGTATATCGGGCTTCAAGGCCAGCACTTCATCCGCCGTAGTACATACGGCGCAACGTTTTCCGATCTTTTCCATCTGGCGGGCAATACGTTCTGCTTTGGCAACCGTACGCGAATAGGCTCCCACCAGTTCATACTCAGGCAATAATCCTCTGACGACAGCTTCCGAAACTATTCCGGCAAGCCGTCCACATCCTACTATTACAAATGTTTTCATATCAGCAAAGGTAATACATTTATATCTTGGCAACCAATTCCCGGAAGAGTACGGTCATGACCGCAGCCGCCTTATTGGCAGCCACAATCACATCGGCTCCGTCGTTCACAAAATCGTCGGCAAAATGATAGCCTTCATTCGTAATCACAGACATGCCGAATACGCGCAGGCCGGCATGACGGGCCACGATTACCTCAGGGACCGTACTCATTCCGATTGCATCGCCTCCTACCCTTCCGTAGAAAGCATACTCAGCCGGCGTTTCAAATGAAGGACCCGTAAGTCCGACATACACGCCTTTCTTCAACGAGATCCCGCGGGATGCGGCAATTTCTTCAACAAGCCCGATAAACTCCCGGTCATACGCGCGTGTCATATCCGGGAAGCGGGTTCCGAACCGTTCGTCATTCGGGCCGATCAACGGATTAGGCATCATATTGATATGATCGCGTATAATCATCAGGTCACCGACTTTGAAACTCGCATTGATACCGCCTGCTGCATTGGAAACCAACAGGTTCTTAACACCCAACAGCTTCATCACCCGGATTGGGAATGTCACCTGCTGCATCGTGTAACCCTCATAATAATGGAAACGTCCCTGCATGGCAAGCACCTGTTTTCCTCCCAGCCTACCACAGATGAAGTTACCTTTATGTCCTGCGGCCGTCGAATGCATAAAATGCGGGATCTCACTATAGGGAATAACCACGGCGTCTTCAATCTGGTCGGCAAGGGAACCCAAGCCACTGCCTAAGATAATAGCGGTTTCCGGATTACCGGTAATACGGGACGACAGGTAACCGGCCGCTTCCTGATAAAAAGCATTGTCATTTGTATTCATATACGTTCAATTTTATTTTTCATACGAATAAGAAAATAGATTCTTGCCGAGGAAACTTGAGTTTCTTGCCGAGGAAACTTGAGTTTCCTGCCGAGGAAACTTGAGTTTCCTGCCGAGGAAACTTGAGTTTCCTGCCGAGGAAACTTGAGTTTCCTGCCGAGGAAACTTGAGTTTCCTGCCGAGGAAACTTGAGTTTCATTGCCTACGATTCTTTCACCAGCTTGTAGGCAAGTTCGGCTGTATGCTCCATAATCTCTTCCTCGCCCGGAACCTTTTTATCCCGCATCAATATCTTGCCATCACAGATAACGGTATCGATACAACTGCCGTTTGCCGCATACACCAGATTGGAGATAAAGTTATGATTCGGGGTAAAAGCCGGGATGTTCAGATCGACCAGGCAGAGATCCGCCAGATAGCCTTCGGCAATCCTTCCGGCTTTGAGCCCGATAGCCGAAGCACCTGCTTCTGTCGCCGCCTTGAATATTTCACCGGCAGGAATCGCCTCCGGATCTTTTCTCCAGGCTTTGCCTAAAAGCGAAGCGAGTTTCATCGCCTCGACCATATCCAGATTATTGGAAGAGGAACAGCCGTCGGTTCCTAAAGCGACGGTCACACCGGCTTTTCTCATCTCACAGAACTTAAATTGGATGCCGGAAGCCAGCTTCATATTGGATGCAGGATTATGCACCACTTTCACCCCGTGATCCGCCAACATACAAACTTCATCATCGTCGACATAGATACCGTGCGCAATGATCAGGCGCGGGGACAATATGCCTAATTTATATAAATAACGTACGGGAGTAAGACCGAACTGTTTGACCGAATCCCGGACTTCTCCCTCCGTCTCTGCCAAATGCAGATGGATCGGAACAGAATGCTCCGTAGCAAAACCATGTATCCATTGTAGCAGTTCACCGGACACGGTATAGATGGCATGGGGACCGACGGCATACTGTATGCGTTTGCTATAGTGATCCACTTCGGCAACCAGTTTCTCGTTTTCCCGCTTGCTCTTTTCAGCCAGTTCCGGTTTGAAATGATCGAAGCAGACACCGGCAAGCAAAGCACGCAACCCCATTTCTTCGACGGCATCGGCTGTGTCCCGGAACTTATGGTACATATCGAAGAATGTTGTCGTCCCGCTCTTTATCATTTCGAGGCAGGCGAGCTTCGTCCCCCAATACACATCCTCGTGAGTCAACTTCGCTTCGTTCGGCCAGATCTTCTGTTCCAGCCAGGGCATCAACGGCATATCATCGCCAAAGCCACGAAAAAGCGTCATGGCAGCATGTGTATGTGCATTGACAAAACCCGGGATCAGGGCTTTACGCCTTCCGTCTATCACCTGATCCGCCTGCACCTGAAGATCCGCCCCTATCTGCCTGATCTCCTTTTTCTCGATATAAACATCGGTCACGGCGCCATCCAGCAAAGCGCCTTTTATCAATATGCTCATATAAACTTAGCTTTCATATTCTTTATCTTTTCATCCCGGATGCGACCCAGTAAACCAGCAAGCTTGTCCCGCTTGACAGCAGCAAAAGCACAGCTTTCCTTTACCTCGACAATCCCCAGGTCATCCTTTTCCAATCCACCTTTCTGGAAGAGGAAACCGACTACATCTTTCTTGCTCAGCTTATCCCGTTTTCCCCGGTTGATCGTCAGCGTCACCCATTCGGAACAGACGGGCTTCTTTGCCACTTCCGGCAGGAAAAACTCTTCCGGTTCGCGGGTGATATAGTCAGGGACCGTCTCTACTTCGTTCAAGATCAGGTAGGCAACTCCTTCCGCATTCATACGGGCCGTACGTCCGTTACGATGTACATACGCCTCTTCACCCACCGGAAGATGGTAATGGATCACATTCTTTACTTCCGGAATATCGAGACCGCGGGAGGCCAGATCGGTAGAGATAAATACGGTAGCACTGCCGTTGCGGAAATGCGACAAGGCACGTTCGCGCTCCGGCTGCTCCATTCCCCCGTGGAAGTATTCGTTATCCACTCCCATGTCGGTCAGATAATCGCTCACCCGTTCCACCGTCTCACGGAAATTGCAGAAAATAAGGGCAGAACCGCCTTTTAGTTCGCCTAAAAGTTTGTACAATGTTTCCAGCTTGTCCTTTACGGGAGACTTGACCACGCGCAAAGTCAGCCCTTTAGACTCCTTCACCTCCTTCAGGAACGATAACCGTACAGGAGCCGTAATCCCGGTAAAAGCAGGAATATCAACAGCTGCCGTTGCCGAAGTCAGCACCCGGCGGCGCACGCCGGGGAGATGTGCCACAATCTCCTTCATTTCATTGAGGAAGCCCAGTTCGAGCGATTTGTCAAACTCATCCAGGATTAGCGTACGCACACTGTCGAGGTCGATATTTCCCCGTTCCAGATGGTCGACGATACGCCCCGGCGTTCCGATCAGGACCGTCGGCGGATGTTCCAAGCTTTTCTTCTCCGTGCGGATAGGATGGCCTCCGTAACAACAATTCACCTTATATCCGGCCCCCAACGAACGGAATACCGTTTCGATCTGCAAGGCCAGCTCACGGGAAGGAGCAATGATCAATGCTTGTATCTTTTTGTCCTCATCCGTCAATGTCGTCAGCAACGGCAAGAGGAAGGCCAACGTCTTACCCGATCCTGTCGGACTGAGCAGCACCATATCTTTTGTCGTCCCGGCATCCAGTACCGCCTGTTGCATCTCGTTCAAAGCAGCAATGCCGGTATTGGCAAGCGCACGGGCGACTATTTCTTTATTTGTCATATCAATTGAATCGTTTATAAAATTCGGCTACCGACTCGATTCCTTTATAAAAGAAATCAAGTGTACAGCTTTCGTTCGGCGAATGAATCGCATTCTGTTCGAGGCCGAATCCCATCAGGACGGTCTTGATGCCCAACACCTGCTCGAAAGTCGAGATAATAGGAATACTGCCACCACGGCGCACAGCCAACGGACGTTTGCCGAAGGCTACGGCAACGGCATCTTCAGCCGCCTTATAAGCGGGAAGGTCGATCGGACAAACATAACCCTGTCCACCATGTTTAGGCGTCACTTTTACCTTTACATAAGTCGGAGCCACACGGTTCATGTACTCTTCAAATAGTTTTGAAATCTTTTCATGGTCCTGATGCGGAACTAAACGGCAGGAAACTTTGGCATAGGCTTTGGAAGGAAGAACCGTCTTGCTGCCTTCTTCCGTATAACCGCCCCAGATACCGCAGATATCGAAAGACGGGCGGCAACTGTTGCGTTCCAACGTCGAATAACCTTTTTCACCAAACAGCTCATCCACTCCGATAGCGGCTTTGTATTTAGCTTCGTCAAACGGAATCTGTGCGATCATTTCGCGTTCGGCCGGAGAAACTTCTTCCACGTCGTCATAGAAACCGGGGATCGTGATCCGTCCGTCGGCATCGGTTATATCAGCCATCAACTTGCATAACACATTAATCGGATTAGCGACTGCACCCCCGAAATGCCCGGAATGCAAATCACGGTTAGGGCCTGTCACTTCCACTTCCCAATAGGCCAATCCGCGAAGGCCGGTGGTTAAAGAAGGTGTCTCGGCACTGACCATGCTGGTATCGGAAACCAGAATAACATCAGCTTTCAACAAATCTTTATGTGTACGACAGAAAGCTTCGAGGCTGGGCGAACCGATCTCTTCTTCTCCTTCGAAGATAAATTTCACATTACATTTCAGCAAATCCAGCTTCAGGGCAGTCTCGAAGCCTTTTACCTGCATCATGGCCTGCCCTTTATCATCATCCGCACCACGCGCCCAGATACGACCGTCCCGGATTTCGGGTTCGAACGGACGGCTCTTCCAAAGGTCAAGCGGCTCGGCGGGCATTACGTCGTAGTGCGAATAGACCAAAACGGTTTGCGCCTCGGGAGCAACCATCTTTTCTCCATACACGACCGGATTGCCTTCGGTCTGCATCACCACTGCTTTATCGGCACCGGCGGCAAGCAGGAGTTCCGTCCAGCGTTTCGCACATACCTCCATATCAGGCTTATGCTCATGCTTGGCACTTATCGATGGAATACGGATCAAAGAGAAAAGTTCTTCGATGAAACGGTCTTTGTTGGACTCGATATACTTTTTTATTGACATACTATTTTTATTTAATTAGAAACCTTTTCTTACAGTTCAAAAAAGACAGCTTAAAACAACTTCTCCTTTACAGCATTGCAACGATCTTTCTTATATTGGAAAGTCTTTCCACAAAGGATTTATCAGCCTTTGCCACTTGCAAATTGTAATCAGACTGCATTTTAAGCAACGGTTCAGGATCAATGCCAAGCGCAGCTTCAAACAAAAGGGCATACTCTGTCGAGACGGCACGCTTACCATTTAATATTTCATTAAGCAATGTCGGAGAAATCCCCATTTGCAAGGCAAGTTTTCTTTGCGATATGCCGCGATACTCGACTTCATCTTTCAGGATCTCACCGGGATGTATCGGTTCAGACGGAATTAAATTATTGGCAATCATTTTGGGATCAACACCTTTTAATGTAATCATAACGGCTTTTATTTGTAATGGTTTGACAATTCAATTATGTTACATACGGTAACAATCGGTTCTTCCATCGAATCTCTTACGGTAAATTCGATTCGGTATTTATCATTCACCCTTATAGATGAAATACCTTTTTTGTCGCCTTTCAACGTTTCATAATTCAGCGAATTATATTTTGCCAAAGATGTAATATCCGCAACGCTTTTCATTAATTGGATACATCTTCGATAACGTTTTATGACATCAGGCTGATAACGATGCATCTTATCGTCAGTCCTTCCTTTTTCGTAAAGGTCACTTAAATATGCCTCTTCAAATGCAACAACCATATTGTTTTCGTATTTACGTACAAATATAACAGATTCTTTTTATATTCACAAATATGTGAACCGATACCTAATCGTCAAGAATCGGTATAGGATTACTTCTGCCGTTTATACAAAAACGACTGCCAGCGTTCCTCCGCATTCCCCTGGCGAAACATTTCATAGCGTGCCATTGTAAAAAACAAATCGGAAAGACGATTCACGAACTGCATGATCCCGGGTGAAACAGGATCTTTCCGGTTCAGTGTCCACAGGCAGCGTTCGGCACGGCGTACAATCGTACGGGCCAACTGTAAGTGAGCGGAAACGAGCGTGCCGCCTGGCAGGATAAAGTAGCCGTTATCTTCCATCTTCGCCGACAAGGCGTCAATCTGTTCTTCACAAATAGAAACCAGATCATCGGATATTTTGTTCGGGTTCTTATCACGAATAGCCGATGGGGTCGCCACGTGCGACATCACCGCCATCATCTCCCTTTGTATCCTTCCCAGCAAATCCTGCCACTCATGTCCGGCCGGGAGCAATGCACGGACAATACCAATTTCGGCATTCACTTCATCCAGCGTCCCGTTCGCTTCGATCCGGATATCATCTTTATCCACCCGCTCGCCTCCATGAATCCCGGTGCGGCCTTTATCTCCTCCACGTGTATATATTCTCATTTTTATCAAATTTGATAAGTACTGTGACAAATATAACCATTATCTTTGACTATTGTATTTAATCTAATTCTCATGAAAGCAAATCTGATTCCCGCACTCTGCCTGTTATGTTGCATAACGGCAAATGCCAAAGTAAAATTACCGCAATTGTTAAGCGACCACATGGTGCTCCAACAGCAGACCGATGCACGCTTATGGGGAGAAGCGACTCCCAACAGTACCGTTACCATCCAGGCCTCTTGGTGCAACCTGCCCGTAGAGACGAAAGTGAATGACCAGGGATTATGGGAAACGACAATTGTCACACCCAGTGCAAACTTCACTCCGCAAACCCTTACGATCAGCGACGGAGAGCCCGTGACACTTCACGACGTGCTGATCGGCGAAGTTTGGTTCTGCTCCGGACAGTCCAATATGGAAATGCCACTGAACGGTTTTGATAAATGCCCGATCGAAAACTCCAACAACGTAATAGCTGACGCTCCGAACCATCCGGGAATCCGCATGGTGACTATCGAACGCAAAAGCGCCCTTACCCCACAAGCATATGCCAATGGAGAATGGAAACAGCCGACTACCGAAAATGCACAATGGTTCAGCGCCACCGGCTACTTCTATGCTTTGGCATTACAACGCACCTTGCAGGTTCCCGTCGGTATCATCAACTGTTCCTGGGGTGGCTCACGCGTGGAAGGCTGGCTACCGGAAGAGATACTGAAAAACTATCCGGACATCGACATCAACGAAGCCAAACAAAAGGAACGGAGCTGGACGCATCCGATGATCATGTATAACGCCTTGCTTTATCCCTGCCGGAACTACACGATCAAAGGTTTTGCCTGGTATCAGGGATGCAGCAATGTAGGAAAGGCCGGCACCTATGCCGAACGTCTTGCCACGATGGTCAAGCACTGGCGTTCGATCTGGAAAGAAGGCGATATTCCATTCTATATCGTAGAAATCGCACCTTTTGCTTATGGCAACAAGCCGGAAGGCATCGACGGAGCCTTATTGCGCGAAGCACAATTCAAGGCTGCACATACATTGATTCCCAACAGTGCCATAATCTCGACCAATGACCTCGTGAAACCTTATGAAGCTCCGCAGATCCATCCTCAAAACAAAAAAGATATCGGAGATCGCCTGGCCTATCAGGCTTTGGTCAAGACATACGGTTATAAAGGGATCGTGGCAGACAGTCCTTCCTACAAGGAGATGCAGGCTGACGGAAACAAGATCACTGTCCGTTTCGATAACGCCGACAAAGGGTTCAGTCCGTGGATAGGCATTGAAGGATTTGAAATTGCCGGACAAGACAAAGTATTCCATCCTGCAAAAGCGGAACTCGGCTCCAAACCGAACGAAATCGTCGTATCATCCCAAAAGGTAAAGAAACCTGTGGCCGTCCGCTACTGTTTCCATAACTTCCAACCTGGAAACTTGAAGAATCACCGTAACCTGCCGGTTATTCCTTTCCGGACAGATAGTTGGTAAACCATTCGTTTCCGGCCGGGTCCGCCCAGTACAAATGTGTATATCCGGCTAACACATTTTTATAACGATAAAACGGAGTATCCGTTTCCACACCTTTGGCAGTATAAGCGACAGCACAGGATGGAAGCGGATTCTTTTGTTCCACCAAGCGGGAATAATGGAACTCATGCCCTTTCAGGCGATACTCATTATATAATAAGGTACGATAGCCCAGACATAACTTCATATTCTCCATCGTAGCGGATTGGTGCAATACGCCTGCCATCGGATAGACTTTTCCATCCTTATCCCGTATCTCGTCGCAAAGATACATCATGCCGCCACATTCGGCCAGCAGCTTTCCTCCACCCTCGGCATACCGGCGAATGGATTGAAGCATCGGTCTGTTTGCCGATAAAGCAGCAAGATATAATTCAGGATAACCTCCGGGAAGATAAACGAAACCGGCTTCCGGCAAAGAAGCATCTGCCAGCGGGCTGAAATAAGTAACTTCTCCTAACTGATGCAAATAGCGGATATTCGCTTCATACATAAAATTAAATGCAGCATCGCGGGCAATCGCAATAGGGAACGAAGACTCACGTTTATAGGAACAACGGTCTGCAGATATAGGAACGACGACTGACGCAACTGGTTTTGTTAGCTCCAGCAAACGGTTGATGTCTACATGCTTCTCGACAAGCTCCGCCACACGGTCGGCAAACTCTTCAAAGCAGAAATCTTCATCAAGCGACAGTCCTAAATGGCGGCTGGGAATCTCCACATCCGCACTCTTGGGAAGATATCCCAACGCCTCGACCCCGGCATCTTCACAGGCCTGTTTCAAAAAAGAATAATGGCTTTCGGAAGCTACAAAATTAAAAACAGCTCCTACAACCTCCACATTCTTATTAAACTGTTTGAACCCGTACAATAAAGGAGCCACAGAATAGGCCGTACTTTTTGCATTTACAACCAGAACGACCGGTATTTTCAACATACAAGCAATTTCCGCACTGCTCCCTTTCATACCGTCATATCCGTCAAACAGTCCCATCACCCCTTCAGTCACCGCCACATCCGCCTTTTCCGTATAACCGCCATACAGGTCGCGCACGTGCGCTTCCGACATCATAAACAGATCCAGATTCACCGACGGGCTTCCGGCAGCCATCCTGTGATGGCGCGTATCGATATAGTCCGGCCCGCATTTAAAAGGCTGCACCCTTAGCGAACGGTTCTTCAAGGCACGAAGCAAACCGAGCGTAAAAGTTGTTTTCCCGCTCCCCGATGAAGCGGCACCGATCAGTAGGTGAGATTGCATAAATAATGTGTCAATATTGTTCCTTCTCGTTCGGGAAGTCCTGTGTCTTCACATCTTCAATATAAGCCTGTACGGCACGGGTTATTTCTTCTGCCAGATTTGCATAACGTCGCAGGAAACGGGGAGAAAATCCCTGGTTGATACCCAGCATGTCATGCATAACCAGCACCTGTCCGTCCACACCTCCGCCGGCACCGATACCGATAATAGGGATGGTCAGTTCGGAAGCGACCTGTGCAGCCAAAGCAGCCGGAATTTTTTCCAATACGATAGCAAAGCAACCGATTTCTTCCAGCAGATGAGCATCTTCGATCAACTTCTTCGCTTCCGCTTCTTCGCGGGCGCGAACCGTGTATGTTCCGAATTTATTAATAGACTGAGGCGTCAATCCCAAATGTCCCATGACAGGAATGCCGGCACACAGAATGCGTTCGATAGATTCCCGAATTTCCGCACCGCCTTCAAGCTTGATACAATCCGCATGCGTTTCCTTCATCACCCGGATAGCCGAAGCCAGCGCTTCTTTCGAATTGCCCTGGTAGGTTCCAAAAGGCAGGTCCACCACTACCAATGCACGCTTAACGGCTTTCATGACCGATTTACCATGATAGATCATATGGTCCAGCGTGATCGGCAGCGTCGTTACGTTACCGGCCATTACATTGGAAGCCGAATCGCCCACCAATATAACATCCATACCCGCCTGATCGATCAGTTGAGCCATCGAATAATCGTAAGCTGTCAACATGGAAATCTTCTCTCCACGCTGTTTCATTTCTATCAGGCGATGTGTGGTCACCTTTCTATTATCCTCTAAATCCCTCTTTGCAACTGACATAATGTTTTTTATTAAATGTTACAGGACGCAAAGGTATACAAAATGTTTAGAAAGTGACATCGATTCCTCCCATGAAGATCGCTTTCGGCATCGGAAAACCATCATTAATAGTATAACGGGCAGCCGTCAGGTTCTCTCCTTTCACAAAGAGATTCAATCCTTTGTCGCGCGTACCGAAACGATAAGCGACCTTCGCATTCAAAGTTGTAAAATCTTCTTTTTTGGTACAATTCGTATCAGTGTATAAATCAAAGACAGACTGTACATTCACATTCAAGGTAAAACGTCCCGGCATATAGGTTGCACTCGCATAGAACTTATGTGCAGGAGCTCCCGGAATGGGTTTGCTCATATGCAAATAACTATAATTCATGTCCAAATTCAAATTCTTACAAATTTGATAGCGGGCTTCAAATTCGATACCCTTATTTGTAAATGTCCCAGTATTCAAATTCTTATAAGGAGGCCTGTTGTCTCCATTCACACTTACAGAATAGATCATATCTTTCCCGTCGATGAAGAAAGCGGTCAATTCAGTGAACAAGTCACCTTCCAGAAAATATTGTCCGACAGCGACTTCATAATTCACCATACTCTCCGGTTTCAAATCCGCATTGGCAGCCCCCCACATATACATCTCGCGGATATTCGGACTACGAAATCCTTTGGAGACAGATGCTCGAATGGTATTTCCTTCAAACGGGCGTACCGTAACACCTCCCTGTGGAATCCATTCACCTCCGTAAGTGCTGCTGCTGTGTTCATAACGGACACCGGCATTCAGACTCAATATATCAAAAAGATCCTGTTGCATGATGACGTATCCAGCTGTTTCATTCACTGTCTTATCGACCAATTCTTTTTCAGATCCGTCGTTATTATCATTCCAAGCATATCCGCCCCAGTTTTTATAATCCACACCGACAGTGAAATTGTTTCCTTTGAAAAGGCGGAATGATTCATACAGCTGGACTCCCACATTGTGATCATCAGAACGGAAAAGATAGGTCTTAGGTTCCTCTTCCGGATCATAGCCATCATTGATTTTATGATTTCCCCAGTTATAGAACAGACGCAAAGCGCCACTCATTTTACCGTGGTTATTTTCCAAAGCCATAGAAGCCGTCCCACGCAAAATATCCATTTTATTGTCTATAATAGGTTCAAATGTCTTACCCGGATTCTGAAACTTCGATTTGGCAAGGCTTACATCGCCCGTCATTCGATAATGATCATTAAATACATATCCCAGATTAGCAAAACCATTCGTGATATTAAAATTCGAATTCGGACGGTGCCCGTCTGTGCGGTCATGATTTATCGAAATAAAGCTGCTGAATTTACCGGCGTTAAAACCGTTATTCACCATGTATTTCTGCGTATTGTAAGAGCCATACATTACGCGTGCCTGCGTGCGCCGTCCTTCTTGCTTATGGTGACGGGTAATGATATTGACAACTCCCCCCATTGCATTGGAGCCATATAATAAAGATCCCGGACCACGGATAACTTCCACCCTTTCCACATCCGAAGCGACATACGTATCAGGCAAAGAATGTCCGAACACGCCCGCCCACTGCGGTTGCCCGTCAAACAACATCAGAACCTTGTTACCGCTTCCGACACCGCGAATATTCACCGTACCTGCCGCTCCTTCCGAAACTCCGAAACCAGTAATTCCCTTTTGCGTCACAAACAATCCCGGCACATACTGGGACAACACCGGCAACAAAGCCGATTCGCTACTTGCCTCGATCTGATCCCGGTCAATCACAGAAATAGTAAGAGGCACACTATTCCGGTTCACCTGCACCTTGTTGGCTGAAATAACCACCCCTTGCAGGTTGATCAAACTATCGATTACAGCCGGATCATTTGCAAAAGCCAAAGAACTGCATAACAGTCCGGAGGCGAATAAAATTCCTTTCTTCATATCTCAAATTTGTTATATATTCCTATTGCAAAACACATCTTTCGTGTCACATTTTTTATAATTCGTGTTACCGCACGGGCAAAAAATATATCTAATCCGCCCGACTCATAACCAACTTGCCATGCTTGATCCCTTTTATCGTAGTCAACCGGTCGGACAATTCAGTCAATCGATTAGCCGTACCCATCACAGTTGCGATGTGCAGACAAAAATTCCGGTTCACATAATATTGGGAAGAAGACAGGATAACATCCTGATAATTTTGTTGGATATCGGCAATCCGGGAAGTAATTTCTTTTTTGACCTGGTCGTACATAATGATGATCGTACCCGCCACAATATGGTTGCACTGCCATTTCTTTTCAGCCACGTTCTTTTCCACCAGAAAACGGATTGCCTGCGAACGATTGGCAAAGCCATTCTCGTTCACATATTGGTCCAGGGATTCCAACAGGTTATCTTCTAAAGAGACTCCGAAACGCTTTAAAGACATATACAACTTTTTTTATTGAAATTTCGGGCGTAAAGATAATATATTTTTTAAAATAAAAAATGGGAGCAGACTTTTCACAAGCCCGCTCCTATTGTAGTCTAATCGTTCTAACTTATAATTTTACAGAATCAAATATTTCTTAAAAGTTCCGGCCGGTATCCCACCACAAGCGGGTTCCTCCCGTATCAGGACCTCCCAAAGCCTGGGTCAATTGTCCGTATTGAGTCGGATTGTCACTGATCAATGCCTGCGGATAAAACAAACGGCGGATCATAATATCCGTATCGATCGTTCCACCACTATTGTTGACAGCCACCTTGAACAACTTCGGATATCCCGTACGTCTCTGTTCGGTCCAGGCTTCACAACCTTCCGGATAGATAGCCAGCCATTTCTGCGTAATGATCTTTTCCAGCTTCTGCTCGTTAGAAAGGGCATTATCCCATTTCGGAGTCACTGTCGAAGCGGCAGGGACATCAAATTTCTTGTCGAATGCATCCTTATAATCGGCAGGGACCTTTTCGCTTGCCAGATAATCGGAAACATTGGCAGCACCCCATTGTGCAAAAGAAGTTTCAACGCCTTTTTTATAATATTCACCCGGATCGCCGGAGATATATCCACGCAAGGCAGCTTCGGCGCGCAAAAACCATACTTCAGCAGCCGTCAGCAGGATCGCATCCGTATTCTGGGCAACCGTGCTGGATGAATGGTCGCTATATTTGCTATGCGTAACGCCTGTTCCCTGGCGAACTCCCTTATACTTTCCGGCAATATCGAACAGAGCACCTTCGGAGCCACCGACAGCCGGATTATAATATTTAGAAATACGAGGATCGTCATATCCAACCAAGTAAGATTCCATATTCGCATTCATAAAGACTTCACCCCAACCTTTGTTGATTTCGCCCAACGGGTTCGAGAATCCGCTTGTCGTAGCGTTTACGGCTATTACGTCAGCCGGTTCTTCAAGCACACCGCCTTCGTCGGACAAAGCTTTTTTCGTTTCTTCGGCAGCTTTCGACGGGTCGACACCGGACAAGCGGATAGCCAGACGCAAACGCAGGGAATTGGCAAATTTAATCCAGTCGCCATAGGTCTGGTTCGGTGTCAGGAAATCCGATTTCTTAAAAGGATTCTTATCCGGATTGGCAGCCACATACGAACGGATAGCAACCAATGCTTCATCCAAATCGGTAAAGAAAGCGTAATAAGCCGTTTTCATGTCGTCCGGTTCTGAACCGGTACTTTCACCGTAATTCGTGTAAACCAGCGGTCCGTAGATATCGGCAATACGATGCATCAGTTCCACTTTCAGGATTTTAGCGACACCCAGGAACTCCGGTCTGTCGGCATTCCGGCGTTCGGCATTCTTTGCAGCCGTCATGACATATCCATACGTATAAGTCCAGTTTGAAGAAGTCCAACTATCATTCAGGTGATAGGTAGAGTTATTGCTGTTAAAACTACCGTTCATATCATGGAAATAACCGGAGAACATATCCGCTTCCAAGTTCTGCATCGTCTGGAAAGGCCAGTTCTTACCACCACCCCAATCGTAGTTGAAATAGATACCCTGCTCCACAATTGTCAGCGGCAATGTATAATACATATAGTCATACGACTGCAAATCTTCGGTAAAACCGTTTGTCTTTGTGTTCTGCGATTCAAAATCTTCCGTACAAGAAGCCATCAGTCCGGCCACTCCTGCAATTAGGAACGCAGCTATATATTTATTGAATTTGCTTTTCATAATACTCTTTTTTTAGAATGAAACCTTCAGATTAAAACCTAAACTCCGGGTAGTCGGCATACCGAATACGTCTACGCCCTGGCAACCATTGCCACTTGACAAGCTGGCATCCGGATCGAACGGAGCGTCTTTATAGAAGAAGAACAAGTTACGGGCAACAAACGAAAGCTGCACATCCTGGAACACTTTCGATTTTTCCATCAGCTTCCTCGGGAATGTATAACCTAAAGAAAGTTCACGCAAACGAACGTTCGTAGCATTGTACATATAATATTCGGAACATCCGTTACGTCCACCGACCCGGCTATAGAAGGCTTCTATATTATCCTTTTCGATACGCGTGCCTTCCAGGTCGACAAAACCGGCATTACGGGCATCGGCAGTAGCCTGAGTCACGCCTTTGGAATCCAAATCAGCTTGCGTAATAGACAATACATCGCCACCAAAACGGCAGTCAATCAGGAAATACAAAGAGAAATCCTTATAAGTGAAAGTATTGCTCCATCCTAACAATGCATCCGGATTCGAATTACCGACTTTCACATTGTTACCGGTTTCCACATTCGGCAAGTTGTTTTCATCAAAAACGATCTTACCGTTCTCATCACGCTGGAAAGCATTTCCGTACAAATCACCCAGGGAACCGCCCTCTTTGATACGCATCATATACATCATACTGAATCCCTCATCGCCATAGGCAAAAGATTTCAGGTCAGGATGCAATTCAACCACCTTATTCTTATTGGTAGAAAAGTTGAATGATGTTTTCCAACGGAAATTATTCGTCATGACCGGAGTAACGCCAACCGTCAACTCCACACCTTCGTTCTGGATATTACCGGCATTTACATAGTAGTATTTATACGGTGCACCTGCAAACGACGGCATTTTCAGCAACTGGTTCTTCGTATTGGTCTTGTAATACGTGAAGTCCAAATCCAAGCGGTAGTTGAAGAACTTCCATTCCGTACCCACTTCCCAAGATGTGCTCAATTCCGGTTTCAGATTGTCGAATGCAGCCGCTTCGTTTACGATGATCTTGCCGCCTGCGCCGATCATATCGACCGGGTTACTTACATATAAAGGTATATCGTTACCCACTTTAGACCATGAGCCTCTCAGTTTACCGAAGTTTATCCATTCCGGCATATCGAGCGTATTATTCATAATCCATGACAAACCGACCGACGGATAGAAGAAACCTTTATTTTTATGCTTAGTGAATGCCAATGTGGAGGACCAGTCGTTACGGGCCGTAACGTCCAGATACAGGCTCTCTTTCCAACCCACCTGGGCAGTTGCGAATACAGACTGGAGCGTACGGCGCTGGTTGATAATCTCATCACAACCGGCAGAAGTGCTCATATTGATATTAGCAACCGTAAATACATTCGGATAATAGAGGGAAGCGGTTTTGGAGTCCAACCGTAGCTCGTCCACTCTCGTGCTGTTGATGCTTGAACCGACAGCAGCATTCAAAGACCAATCGTTCCATTTCTTGTTGACCATTGCCATCACGTCTCCGTAAAGCAACATTTCCGTATGGTTCAGATCGATATAACGGCCATTCGTACCGGCGATGTCGACAGATGTCGTTGCATACATTTTCTGCTGGAACTTGTCGTTCGTATAATCCACATTACCACGAGCCTGGATTTTCAGCCAGTCGGTAACAGTTACGGCGGCAGTCAGCGAAGCCAGTGCACGGTAGCGTTTGTCACGGCTTGTCACACGGTTTACCAGCCAATAGGGGTTCTGTTCGAAGCTGTTAATATCGGTATGCCAATTCTGTACCGGCATATTCCGTTCGAAATCCGTCGTTTCATAGCCATCTCTGTAAGGAGCGATATCCTCGCCACGCGGGAATCCGTACAAACCGACCAGCGGGTTCATATAGTAACCTCCGGAAGTCGGACGGTTCTTGATAGATTGCGTCATCAGATTGACGTTGGCGTCTATATTCAGGCGATCGTCAAAGAACTGCGCTGTTTCGCGGAAGTTCAGATTATGTTTCTGCAATTTGTTCTTTTCCACGATACCGCTTGCGCTTGTATTAGCATAAGAGAAATAGGTCTGCAACTTGTCGTTACCCCTTGTCAGCGAAAGCGAATTGATGGCAGTCACCCCATTCTGGAAGAAATCGCCGGCATTATCATAATCCTGCAGGTTACCGGCTTTGCCCCAACTCATATTATCTTTGCGGCCGTATTCGTTCTGGAATTCAGGAAGACTAATCGCATGATCGACCGTCAGGTTAGAAGAGAAAGTCACACGCTGCAAACCGGCCTTACCTTTTTTTGTCGTGATCAGGATCACACCATTGGCAGCCTGCGAACCGTAAAGAGCGGCAGCGGAAGCCCCTTTCAGAATGCTCATGCTTTCGATATCGTCCGGGTTCAGGTTGGAGATACCGTCACCGGAGTCACGGTTACCGCCGTTATTCTTACCACCCATTGTGGAAGAAGCCTGCTCGCTGATCGAGTTCAACATCGGAACACCGTCGATTACATACAAAGGCTGGTTGTTTGCGTCTGCATTGGCGGAACGGACACCACGAATGGAAATCTTTGCCGAACCACCGAGACCGGAAGAGTTCTTATTGATCTGCACACCGGCAGTCTTACCGGCCAGGGCAGTGATCATATTCGGATCTTTGGCACGTGTCAGTTCGTCGCCTCCGACCTGTTGGCTCGAATAAGTCAGTGAAGCCGCCTTCTTCTTGATACCCATAGCTGTAACGACCACTTCGTCCAGTTTTTGCGTATCTTCGGACAAGGTCACGTCGATATTTGCCTGCCCGTTATATTTCAATTCCTGCGAATCGAATCCGATATAAGAAAATACCAATATGGCATCAGCCGGGACATTCTCGAGGACATAGTTACCGTCGACATCGGTGATCGTCCCGTTCGTCGTCCCCTTCACCAGGATATTGGCGCCGATAACCGGTTCGTTGTTCTTATCGACGACCACACCCGTTACCCGTTTGCCCTGCTGCTGCATGATTTCAATTGTTTCTTTCTTGTTAAGAATGATCTTTTTGTTGACTACGGTGTAAGCGATATCGCTGTTACCGAACATCTTGTTCAATACATCAAAGATATTCTTTTCGTTAACACTGACAGAAACCTTCTTATTTATGTTGACCACGTTTGCATCATAGATGAAGGAGAAGTCCGTCTGATTTTCTACCGCTTCCAGCACGTTGGCGATCGTACTGTTCGACATTTCCAACGATAAAGTGGTATTCTGGGCATAGGAATTGTTTGCAACTGCAATGCCAAGACTTAAAAAAAGAAATACAACACTTAATCTCATAACTAATGGTATTTTTCGGAAAAGATTGTAACTTTCCTTCCCTATAATTTCTAAGGTTACAATTTTATTCATATTTTTGTGATGCTTATTATTTATAATAAAGTTATTTGTGAGCTGCGTCAACAGCTTTTTCGACTTTTCATGCGGGGGAATGCGTCAACATTCTTCCGTATGTTTTTTTAATTTCTTTCATTTCTTCATGGGCAATCCGATTTAAAATGGTTATACACTCTATTTATTCTTTATTTTGATATTTCAATCACAGATATCTGCAAGGTATTGTCATCGTTCATCACCGGCTTCCCGATCTTATACTTGATTCCGGAAGCAAGCTTGAGATACTCCATTACCTGCGGCAGCTGCTCGTCCTTGAAACGTGCCGTAATAACCGAATTCAGCACATCGTTATCCTTCACTTCAAACTTGACATTGTAATGGCGGCTCAACGTCTTTATAACCTGCCGCATCGAATGGTTGCGGAAAATGATTTCCCCGTTTATCCAAGCCGTATCGTAATCCGCATTGACGGAAGCAATATTCAGTTTGCAGGTCGATTTGGAAAATTCGGCCCTTTCATTCGGTTTCAAAAGTTGGGAAACCGTCTTGCCGTTTTTCTGGTTAATATTCAGTTTTACAGACCCTTCCACCAGCGTCGTCCCGATCATCTCATCATCCCGGTAGGCCGACACATCGAAAGTCGTTCCTAAAACTTCCACCGAATATATCGGATCTACTTTAACGATAAAAGGCTTTTCCGGATCTTTCGTCACTTCAAAATAACCCTGCCCGGTCAGTTCCACCCTGCGGCTCTCCGGCCAGAAGTTCTGCGGATAGGTCAGTGTACTTCCCGCATTCAGCCAGACCTTCGTACCGTCAGGCAATTCGAATCGGGAAATCACTCCGGGGTTGGTGCGCACTTCAACCATGCGCACCTTTTCACTACCCAACTGCATGAACATATATGCAGATAAAACCAATACCGGAATGAATAACACTGCTGCTACTTTTTGCAATAAAGACAAACTCCTATACAACCTAACCTTTTTATTTTGTTTACGTACTTTCGATTTAAAACGGACAAGCGCCATCTCAGGATCCACAGACTGCATGACATGCAGGCGGTCCGTCACCTGTAACGTAAAATACAACTGCTCGAGTACCTTCTCATTCGCGGGCGACTCTGCCAACCAAGCCTCGACTTCCGCCTGCTCGCTTTCCGTCTGTGTCCCGTCCAGATACTTGATTAATATGTTTTCGTCTATTGTCATCTTTTTTTCCTGTTTCTATAACTAATACAATTCAGCCGAAGGATGTACTAAACGTAAAAGCGTTTTTTTTCAAGAATTTATAAAATCTTTTTCGATACTTTATTTGTTATACTAATAATCAGTCAGTTATAAAGATTAAGAATATGAAAAAAATAGTATTACTTCGCCACGGCGAAAGTGTTTGGAACAAAGAAAACCGTTTTACAGGATGGACGGACGTCGATCTTACCGAAAAAGGCGTAGAAGAAGCGATTAAAGCCGGTGACCTTTTGAAAGAGAAAGGATTCAAATTCGACAAAGCCTATACATCATATCTGAAACGTGCTGTTAAAACCCTGAATTGTGTTCTGGACCGCATGGATCAGGACTGGATTCCCGTTGAAAAAAGCTGGCGGCTGAACGAAAAGCATTACGGTTCGTTGCAAGGACTGAACAAAAGCGAGACAGCCGAAAAATATGGAGACGAACAAGTTTTGATCTGGCGCAGGAGTTACGACATCGCCCCTCTGCCCCTGAAAGAAGACGACCCGCGTAACCCGCGTTTCGAACTCCGTTATAAAGATGTACCCGATAGTGAATTGCCCCGAACCGAATCGTTGAAAGATACGGTAGAAAGAATTCTGCCTTATTGGAAAGAAGTGATCTTCCCTTCGCTCGAGACATCCGACGAGATACTGGTAGCCGCCCACGGAAACAGCCTGCGCGGAATCATCAAATATCTGAAGAATATTCCGGACGACGAGATCGTACACCTCAACCTGCCGACTGCCGTACCGTATGTTTTCGAATTTGACGATGACCTGAATCTTGTGAACGATTATTTCCTCGGCGATCCGGAAGAAATCAAAAAACGAATGGATGCGGTAGCCAATCAGGGAAAGAAGGCTAAATAATAAGTATCAGATTAAACACAAAGAATGTTCCCGGGTAACCCCTAAACTTTATTCCCTTTTTATATCAATACCCGGGAGCATTTATTTCATTTTTAATAAGAATCACGCTTAATTCAAAATAATTCATTACGTTTGCAATAAAAAAGAACCGGGTGGTCTACGAAAACGAAGAAACTATACACAAATTAAATAGCGGTGACGAACAAATGTTCGACATCGTATATAAACAATATTACAGGGGGCTTTGTGCCTTTGCCTCCCAATACGTAGCTGAATCCGAATGTGAAGAAATCGTTCAGGATGCAATGATGTGGTTATGGGAAAACCGTACCCTTTTAAATCCGGAAATGTCTCTAAAATCTCTACTGTTTACGATGGTTAAAAACCGCTGCCTGAATAATATAACCCACAATCAAATCAAGCAGCAAGTCAGGGAAAAACTATACGATAAATTCAAAGATCAGTTTGAAGATCCGGACTTTTATCTGGAAGGAGAATTGATCGCTTTGGTAACCAAAGCGATCCGGGAGCTCCCGGATGACTATAGACAAGCGTTCGAACTGAACCGTTTCCACCATCTCACTTATAACGAGATCGCCGACCGGACAGGCGTATCCCCCAAAACAATTGCGTACCGCATCTGCCAATCTCTGAAAATACTCCGTACGGAGCTAAAAGATTATATGCCGCTGCTGCTCTGGCTGCTTTAGAAGAAAAAGAATGAACTAATTGGACAATGTGCCAATATGCCAATGAAAGAAGGTGTAAATCTATCTTTTTGAAATGTTAAATCATACAAGAACCTATCTCCAAAAGGCAATATCCATATTCCTTTATTATCCAACCACTTACATCATTGCAAGTTTCTTAAAAAATATTACCCGCAAGGGTAATTTGAAATAGATGGGGTAGAAAATCAAATTTCATGCGCTACTGTTTCGATTTAGACTAACGGGTATTTCCGAAAACTGTACAATAAGCCAGGGATGACTCTAAGCTTCGTTTTGAAGAAGATGTGAACCTGTTAAATGATGATTTACCTGTCACTTTCGGCTTGATCCAAAAGTAACCAAAAGATCAAGGCCGAACCTGCCATCACGGACGCATACAGACGAATCTGAGGATGGCAAATCTGACATTTTAACAAAAACTGACTTTGCCGCGTTTAGGCACCTACACGTTGAAGGCGACTATCAACCGGCAGGGAAGCTGTTGTAACAAAAGTAAATGTACGCTGATTTGTAATTTTCTTGATAGAGAATCTTTTCTCAAAAAAGCATGGCATTTGTCTTCAAGTAGAAAGTGACCTTGCAAACCTCTGTACAACCAGCGCCGTCCAGTATATCGGCTCGACGCCGACAGCCATCCTGGGAGCACTCGAACCGGTCACGGCTGTCTTTTTCGGGGTTGCCGTGTTTGGCGAAACCTTGACGCCGAGGATCGGTTGCGGGATATTATTAATCATTCTGGCTGTGACGATTATTATTGCAGGCAGTAACATCACAAGCCACTTGATCCGCTTCAGAAAACTCTTCCCCCGGTTGCCAATCAAGAGAAAACGGTAAGATAAACGGATAATTCCCCATTTTTGACCTTTATTTTAACCTATTCGTATCTAAAAAACACTTATTTTGCATTCGTATTTAATCTTAATATCGAATCGCATGAATAAAGGTCTTTTTATTACATTGTTCAGCTTGCTACTAACTTCGGGCATATTTGCCCAATCCAACGGCAAAACCGCCCGTTCCATACCATCGGAAAAAGAGATGGGGGCTTATCTGATGGTCTATTTTACCGACCCGACACACAGTCTTTTTATGGCTGTCAGCCGCGACGGCTATTCTTTCACCGCAGTAAACAACGGACAGCCGGTTATCGCCGGAGATACGATAGCCGAACAGCGCGGCATACGTGATCCCCACATCTACCGCGGGCCGGACGGGGCGTTTTATCTCGCCATGACCGACCTGCATCTCTTCGCCAAGCAAAAAGGATACCGTACGACCGAATGGGAACGGGACGGAGAGCTCTACGGTTGGGGGAACAACCGCGGACTGATACTGATGAAATCGTTCGACCTGATAAACTGGACACACACCTGCGTACGCATCGACAAAGCATTTCCCGACGAATTTGGCGACATCGGCTGTGCCTGGGCACCGGAGACAACCTACGATCCGGTAAAGAAGAAAATGATGATCTACTTCACGATACGCAAGGAAGGAAAAGGCAAAACCAAGTTATATTATGCTTATACGGATAACGATTTTACCCGCCTCACGACAGAACCCGCCATCCTGTTCGAATACCCGAACCCCGAGATACAGGTCTTGGATGCCGACATCACACACCTACCCGACGGACGTTTCTGCATGACATACGTGGCACAGGAAAAAACCGGCGGCATAAAAATGGCATTTTCGGACAAGATAAACAAAGGCTACAGCTACCAACCCCAATGGATAGACCTGGAACCGGGAGCCTGCGAAGCGCCGAACGTATGGAAGCGGATCGGCGAGGACAAATGGGTACTGATGTACGACATATTCAGCATCAACCCCCACAATTTCGGCTTTGTGGAGACAACGGATTTCATCACGTTCAAAGACCTCGGACACTTCAACGAGGGTGTGATGAAATGTACCAACTTCTCCTCCCCCAAGCATGGAGCCGTCATACAAATCACGACGGAAGAGGCCGACCGGCTGGAAAGGCACTGGAACGGAAAAACGGCTGTCGTTTCGTTGGACTCCATTCACCTGAGTGATCCCTGTATTCTGGCAGACAAGAAAACCAATATGTATTATATGACCGGAACCGGAGGACGTCTATGGAAAAGCAAGGATCTCGCCCATTGGGAAGGCCCTTTCAACGCCGTTCAAACAGACCCCGGTTCGTGGATGGGTCCCAAGCCGGAGATATGGGCGGCCGAGCTGCACGAACACAACGGCAAATACTATTATTTCGCCACCTTCACGAACAATGCGATCCGGATCGATTCCGTAAAAGGCCATGTTATCCCCCGCCGTGCCAGCCATGTCCTGGTCAGCGACCACCCGGAAGGGCCTTACAAACCGATGAAAGATCCCGTCTATCTCCCGGAAAAGATGCCGACGCTGGATGGTACATTCTGGGTGGACAACGACGGCAAACCATACATGGTCTACTGCCACGAATGGCTGCAAAACCAGAACGGCACGATAGAAAAGATCGAACTGAAACCTGACCTGAGCGGCCCCGCCGGAAAAGGCCGGATCCTTTTCCGCGCCAGCGACTCCCCCTGGAGCCGTGAAAAGATAGACGGCAAGGTTGTTCCGAACCGGGTAACCGACGGTCCCTGGCTGTTCAGGACAGGCACAGGGCGTTTAGGTATGATCTGGACAAGCTGGATATTTCAGGATTATACACAGGGAGTCGCCTATTCGGAAAGCGGAACCCTCGACGGCCCGTGGATACAGGAGAAAAAACCTGTCACCCCTCACAACTTCGGCCACGGTATGCTGTTCCAAACGCTGGATGGCAAATGGCTGATGTCTGTCCACAGCCATAAGGACGTAAACGGGAAATACATCCGTATTCCTCATTTATTCGAAGTCGATTTATCCGGTGATAAGCTTATAATCGGTAAATCTTACCGGCCATAACCTTGATTCTGTGAGGCCCCAAATAAACAAAAGCGGGCGCTACCTGTTTTTATAAAAGACGTCTTTTATTAAATACAACTTAAAAAAACACAGAATTTATATGAAACGTATATTTTTAACGGTAGCGCTCGCAATGGGAAGCTTTGCCGGCTATAGCCAAGCAGATGATAAAGGCTATGAAGAGGGGAAATGGGTATTGAAAGGTATCACAGGTATAAATATGTCACAAACAGCCGTCAGCAACTGGTCGGCCGGTGGCGAAAACTCCTTTGCCGGCAACGCCTACCTGAACAGTTCGCTCACGCACAAAAGCGGGAACTGGCTTTGGATCAGCAACCTCGGACTGGACTACGGATTGACGAAAACCAAATCGCAGGGCGTACAGAAAACATCCGACAAGATCGCTTTCTCCACCCAGTTAGGCTACCAGGCAAGCGAAAAATGGTACTACACGGCAATGGCCGACCTCAACACCCAGTTCTATAAGGGTTATAATTACCCCGACAAATCGCATTATATCTCCAAATTCTTCGCGCCCGCCTATTCCAACATCTCCTTAGGTATGGATTTCCGCCCGAAAAGCAATTATTCCCTCTACCTCTCCCCGATTGCCGGAAAGCTGACATTTGTGGAAGACGACTATTTGTCCAACGAGGGCGCCTTCGGTGTCGATCCCGGCGACCGTTTCCGGGCGGAGATCGGAGCATACATAAAGGCAAAAGCTGAGCAAAAGATCATGGAGAACGTGAACCTGATCACGAGCGTAGACTTTTTCACCCCCTACGACAAGCAGTTCGGCAATGTGGACGTGAACTGGGATGTCCTGATCAACATGAAGATTAACAAATACCTCAGTGCGACGCTCAACACCACACTCAAATACGACAACGACGTGAAAACCTTCAACGATGAAGGAGAAAAACACGGCGCCAAAGTTCAGTTCAAAGAGGTTTTAGGTATCGGCGTAGCTTACAATTTCTGATAAAAAGCGAGTAGTTGCTTCTCTTTTTTCAAAAAAACCCGCCGCAATCCGTTGCAGTATTCAAAGAAAGGAGTAAATTTGCACGTTGAAAATAAAAATGATTAGAAATGATCAATAAGATTAACGCTCTGCTTAAGGAAGTAGAGAACCTGAAAGCGGCAAACGCTGAAGAACTGGAAGCTTTACGCATTAAATACCTCAGCAAAAAGGGTGAAATATCCTTGCTGATGAACGATTTCCGCAATGTAGCGGCAGATCAGAAGCGTGAAGTCGGCCAGCACCTCAACAAACTGAAAGAGGCAACCCAAAATAGAATAAACGAGCTGAAAGCCAGCTTCGAGAATGTACAGACGACGAACGATGATATCGACCTCACTCGTACAGCCTATCCTATCGAACTGGGTACCCGCCATCCGCTTTCACTCGTAAAGAAAGAAATCTGCGACATTTTCGGACGTCTGGGATTCAGTATTGCTGAAGGACCGGAAATCGAAGACGATTGGCATGTGTTCTCTTCTCTGAACTTTGCAGAAGACCACCCTGCCCGCGATATGCAGGATACTTTCTTTATCCAACATAATCCGGACGTATTGCTTCGTACACATACTTCTTCCGTACAGACACGTGTCATGGAGAACCAGGAACCTCCTATCCGTATCATCTGTCCCGGACGTGTATATCGTAATGAAGCGATCTCCTATCGCGCACACTGTTTCTTCCATCAGGTAGAAGCCTTGTATGTGGACAAAAACGTTTCTTTCGCCGACCTGAAACAGGCATTACTGTTCTTCGCCAAAGAAATGTTCAGCGCAGATACGAAAATCCGTTTGCGCCCATCTTATTTCCCGTTCACCGAACCTTCTGCCGAAATGGATATTTCTTGTAATATCTGCGGAGGAAAAGGTTGCCCGTTCTGTAAAGGAACCGGTTGGGTGGAAATCCTCGGTTGCGGTATGGTAGACCCGAATGTACTTGAAAACTGCGGTATCGACAGCAAAGTGTATTCCGGTTATGCCTTAGGAATGGGTATCGAGCGTATAACAAACCTGAAATACCAAGTAAAAGACTTACGCATGTTCTCCGAAAACGATGTTCGTTTCCTGAGACAGTTTGAGTCAGCCAATTAAGTTGAGAACCTAAATCATTTACCATCTTCCCCGGGTCCTTAACCAGCCCGGGGAAAAACACACTAAAAATGTAAATGGTATGATAAAGGTTTTACTGCTTATAACAGGGGGGGCAATCGGCACGGTATTCCGCTACGGAGTTTCCACGTGGGTACAGCGTTCGATGCTACACTCCTTCCCTTTCGGGATACTTTCGGTCAATGTGATCGGCTCTTTTCTGATCGGCTTCTGCTGGAGCATAGCCGAAAGTTGTAATTTCTCTGCGGGCGCAAGAGTTTTCCTCTTCACCGGACTGTTCGGCGGATTTACCACATTCTCTTCGTTTGCACTGGATACGATGTCGCTGATGAAAACAGGCGAATATAAACTGGCACTCCTGAATCTTCTCGCCAGTAACGTGTTAGGATTGTTAGCCGTATTCTTAGGACTGCTTCTTGGTAAAAATGTTATGTCATTAATGAAATAAGATATGCGTAAAGAGGAACGATATAAGGGTGTTTTGAACTGGTTCAACGAAAATGTGCCGGTTGCCGAGACGGAGTTGCATTACGACAATCCGTATCAGTTGCTTATCGCCGTGATCCTGTCCGCCCAATGTACGGACAAACGGGTGAATATGATCACTCCCGCCCTCTTTCGGGACTTCCCGACTCCCGAAGTCATGGCCGCCTCCACGCCAGAAGTGATTTTCGAATATATCCGGAGCGTCTCTTATCCCAACAACAAATCGAAACATTTAGTCGGCATGGCTAAGATGCTGATGTCTGATTTCGGCGGTGTCGTACCGTCCGATATCGACGAGTTGCAAAAGCTACCCGGCGTAGGCCGCAAGACGGCAAACGTCATAGCCTCGGTTGTTTACAACAAACCGGCAATGGCAGTCGACACGCATGTCTTCCGCGTTGCCAACCGCATCGGCTTGACAAACAACAGTAAAACTCCGTTGGAAACGGAAAAGGAACTGGTAAAGCACATCCCGGAAGAACAAATCCCGATCGCCCATCACTGGCTGATCCTGCACGGACGTTACACCTGCATCGCCCGCAAGCCCAAATGTGAGGAATGCGGCCTCAAACCTTGGTGTAAATATTTCCTGAGCCCAAAGAAAACATAACGCATAATGAAAGCTGACAAGCGGGAAATAGTGACATTCGTTATAGCTGCTCTCGCTACGCTGGTGGCAGTCTGGTTCTTTTTAGGCAAAATGCAAAAAGAGAAAGAGACGGTGCGGACTGATCTATATACCTTGGTTGCCCCGGCATCGGAAGCGATCCTGAGCGTAAACCGTCCCGCCGCTTTCGCCAAATATATCTTATCACGAAAACCGGAACGGGACGCTTTCGCCTCGAAAATGCCGGATATCTACCTTTCCATCATTCAAAACAACCGAAATCTCCCGTGGCTGCTTCTCTCTTTCCATCCGCAGGGAGTCGTCCTCTACGCACAGGCAGGGAATAGCCTCGTCAGCCAGATAGAGAAGAACACATTGCAGAAGACTTTCGGTTCGTTCGCCCCGCAGAAACAGAAGAGGGACGGCATCACCTTCACCTACTACCCGGATGCAGGAAACCGTTTTTTCGGTTATTATCAACACGGCGGCGTGTGGGTGGCGAGCTACAGCAAGAAGTTGCTCGAAGAAGTAGCCCAGATCCAGCGGAACCGGCATAACTATCTGCTTCCCGACCAGGACCGCCTGCGCAGGTCATTCGACAAGAACGCCCCGCTGAATCTGATGGTACAGGCGGACAGCCTCGACCTATATGTCGCCCTCCCCGATTCGACCGAATGGCGCATCCGTAACCGGTGGTTAGGCGCCGACCTCTTCATGAACGAAAACCACCTCTGTTATTTCGGCAACCTTCCCTACAACGCGACAACCGACAGTCTATATGCACCTTTAGGCGACACGCTGGCGCTGCGGCTGGAGCAAGCCTTCCCACAATTCGAAGTGTCCAACCAAACGACATGGGAGGAGGGCCGGGCGTTTTATACAGGATGTTTCACACCTACAGATCAATAGATACCCCATCGTTTCCATAAAAAACGATCACCTTTGTCTCCACATTTGTAAAAACAACAGATATGACAGGAAGATGCAAGTTGACTACTAATTATAGTCAACTGAAAAAGTAATCAAAATATAAAAAGAGGTTTTTATATCTGGGAGGCGGGGCAGCCGCATCAAAAGTTTCACTTTTTGGTAGGCACGAAATGCAAATTGCCCGCGCTCTCGGTATATAATTTACCCCTACGTTCTTATGTGATTAGTTCTTAAAGCATAGCAAGCAACATCTTCAACGCCGTACCCGCCGCCAACCGGATATTCTCTTCACGCTCCGTTCCGAAATGGTAGCATTCGGATACCACCTTTTCTTTCAAGGCAGCGGCAATCCAGACGGTGCCGACTGGTTTCCCGGGCGTACCGCCACCGGGACCGGCAATGCCGGAAGTCGCAACCGCACAGTCGCAGCCTAACACGCGGATTGCTCCCAATGCCATCTGCTCCACTACCGGACGGCTGACAGCGCCGTACTGCGCCAAGCTCTCTTCCGAAACACCTAAAACATGATGTTTCACTTCATTGCTATAAGAAACTACCCCCCCGCAAAAGTAGTCGGAACTGCCTGCCACACGCGTAATCAGATGGGCGATATATCCGCCGGTACAACTTTCAGCCGCTCCCATCATCAAATGACGGGAACGAAGCAACTCGCCTATTTCATTTTCAATATTCATAGTTCACGCTAACTTATTCAACACCCGAGAGAACGGAACGGCGTCCATCGGGCAGAACTGCTTGTCGAGATATTTATAATAACCTGTTATGGCAACCATCGCCGCATTATCTGTCGTGAAAGAGAACTTCGGGATATGCACTTTCCAGCCGAAACGCTTCGCATGGTCAAGGAAAGCATCCCGCAGGCCGGAATTGGCCGATACGCCACCGGCAACAGCCACCTCCTTAATATCCAGGTCTTTTGCCGCCCGGCGCAACTTGTTCATCAGGATATCGATCACTGTCGCCTGCAAGGAAGCGCAAAGATCCTGCTTGTTCTTTTCGATAAAGTCGGGATCTTCCTGCAGCTTGTCGCGCAGGGTATAAAGGAAAGAGGTTTTCAGTCCGCTGAAACTATAGTCATAACCGGGGATATGCGGTTTGCTGAATGTAAAAGCCTTCGGATTCCCCTCGTTGGCAAGGCGGTTGACGACAGGACCGCCGGGATAACCCAGCCCCATCACCTTCGCACATTTGTCGAACGCTTCACCGGCAGCGTCGTCAATCGTCTGCCCGATCACCTCCATATCGTTATAAGCATTCACCTTGATGATCTGCGAATTTCCACCCGAAACCAGGAGGCAAAGGAACGGGAACGAAGGAGCATGATCATCTTCCGGCGTCTCTTTGATAAAATGAGCCAGCACATGTGCCTGCAAGTGGTTGATCTCGATCATCGGGATATCCAACGAAGCCGCCAACCCTTTGGCAAAAGATGTCCCGACCAGCAACGAACCCATCAAGCCCGGCCCCCGGGTAAAAGCAACAGCGCTTAATTCGGATTTATCGATTCCGGCACGCTTGATCGCCTCAGCAACCACCGGGATAATGTTCTGTTGATGTGCGCGGGAAGCCAGTTCGGGAACAACACCGCCATAGGCTTCGTGAACAGCCTGACTGGCAATTACATTCGACAGCATCACGCCGTCACGTATTACAGAGGAGGAAGTATCATCGCACGATGATTCGATTCCTAATATTGTCACACTCATATCTTCGTTTCAATTTTTGTGCAAATTAACGAAATCTATCGGGATATTGTTGTAGTTTTGTGCTTAAATATAGTAAAGATATCAAAGGACTTAAATACATAATCATCACCCTGCTCACCCTGTTCTGGATTTTCTACGCAACTCCAGCCATCTTGTTGCGCATTCCCTATGTGCAGCACAAAGTGGCAAATACGGCAACGACAGAATTATCCGGGCGTCTGGGTGTACCCGTCCGGATCGGGAATGTGGACATCGAATGGTTCAACCGCCTGGTGCTGGAAAACCTGTATCTGGAAGATGAAAGCGGGACGGTGCTGTTCGACGCCAACCATGTGTCGGCAGGCTTCGAAATCCTGCCTTTGCTGAATGGCAGGATCGTGTTCTCGACAGTCCGCCTGTTCGGTTTCTCCGTCAACCTGAACAAAGAAACGCCGGCTGACAAACTGAACCTGCAATTCGTCATCGACGCTTTCGCCAGTAAAGACACGGTGAAAAAGCAATCCAATATCGACCTGCGTTTCAACTCGATCCTTATACGGCGCGGTAATCTCCGTTACGATGTCAAAAATGCCGCCACAACCCCCGGAAAGTTTAATGCCAAGCATATCGACATCCGGAACATGAGCGCCAAGATCTCGATGAAGGCATTCAACAAGGACAGCCTCAATGCAAATATCAAGAAGATGAGTTTTGACGAGGCTTCGGGTTTCTCGCTCAACAAACTGTCGCTCAATATCGTCGCAAACAAGGATAGTGCGATCATTAACAACTTTGAAATCAAGCTGCCTGAAACAGATCTTAAAATAGACCGCGCCCATATCCATACCCAGGAAGCGGCCAGTATGTCCGATCTGTTGGATTATTCGCCCGTCGAGCTGAATATCGCGCCTTCGCAGATTTGCCTGAAAGACCTTTCCGCTTTCGTCCCGGCGTTCCGCAACTTCTCGGAGACTATCGAACTTTCGGCCGAGGCATCGGGCTATATAAACAATATCGACCTGAAACGGCTGACACTGAAATACAGCGAGAAGATGCTTTTCGTCGGCAAGATGGAGATGAAAGGGATCACACATCCGGAAGACGCTTATATCTTCGGGCAGGTCAACAAGCTATATATCACGACCGAGGGAATTTCAGGACTTGCTAACAACTTCAACGAACACCCGGTCAAACTGCCGGATGCGATCGTCAAGTTAGGGACGGTCAACTTTACCGGCGAGATATCCGGTTTCTTCGACAACTTAGTGGCTTTCGGGAAATTCTCGTCGGCGATCGGTTCTGTCCAGACCGACCTGATATTCGGGAACGACAAGGAGAAGAACATCGCAGCCTACCTGAAAGGACACCTCTCGACCTCCACCCTGCATTTGAACGAACTTTTCCCGGACGGCAATCCCTATGGGACAGCTAAGTTGGACGTTACGCTGGACACGCATCGTCCGGTCAACGGATCGTTTTCGGGTAATGTCAAAGCAAATATAGACGAGTTCGAATACAAAGGCTACAAATACGAGAACATACTCCTGTCGGGGAACTTCAAGAAAAACGGTTTCAACGGCGTGCTGGACATCGACGATCCGAACGGAAAACTCTATGCCGAAGGATTATTCCTGCACGAGGGCAAAAACTCCATGTTCAACTTCACCTCGCGGCTGGAACATTTCCGACCCGACAGCCTTCATCTGACCAATAAATACGAAGCGCCGGATATATCCTGCTCGCTGAATGCCGACTTCACGGGCAATAATATCGACAACCTGGAAGGAAGCATTACGCTTGACAGCCTCTCTTTTAAGACCGAGCCGGACAGCTTCTTCCTGAAAAAGTTCCAGGTGGAGGCAACAGGCCATTCGTTAGACCGCCATCTGACCATCACCTCCGACATCCTGAACGGCGAAGTGACGGGCGCTTACTCCTTCAACACCATCGTCCCCAGCCTTATGCAGACGCTAAAAGGATATATCCCCGCTCTGATCAACGTCACGCAGAAGAAACAGAAAGTGATGGAGAACAACTTCTCCCTCTTGCTGACCATCGAAAATACGGAAGCCATGTCCAACACTCTGAAATTGCCATTCACAATGCTGAACCAGGGACGCATCACAGGACATTACAACAACCAATACAACCGCTTCCGCCTCGAAGCCTACCTGCCTAAATTCAACATCGGCAAATCCATGTTCGAATCGGGCTACCTGACCTGCGACAATCCCGAAGACAAAGTCAACCTGCAACTCAAGGCGACCAACTACAATGCCAAAGGATTACGTAACTACGTGGATCTGAAAGCAGATGCAAAAGACAACCTGATAAAAACCAGGATCGGTTGGGCAAACAACAAAGAACGCCTGTTCAAAGCGGACCTGTCCGCCTCCACCCTTTTCATCGAGGAAGAACAGGAAAAAGGCCCGGCCCGGCTACGCACCGAAATCTCTCTGAACGAAAGCCCGTTGATCCTGAACGATTCCATCTGGCACATCGCCCCGTCTACCATCACCCTTGCAGATGGCAAAATAGGTATACAGAACTTTTCCGTCTCCAACGGCACCGAATATCTCCATATGGAGGGGACGGTTTCGAAAGATCCGACCGACACGCTGTTGCTGGATCTGAAACAGGTCGAACTGAGCTACATCTTCGACATCCTGAATATCCCGGTTCTCCAGTTTGCAGGAAAAGCCACCGGGACGTTCAACATCACCGACCTGTATGGCAGCCGTATGCTGAACACCGACCTCGAAGTACAAAACTTCTCGTTCAACCAGGTGCAACTGGGGCGCCTCAACCTTTTTAGCGAATGGGACGACCAGCAAAAGGGTATTTTGATGTTAGGCAGTATCTACAAAAACGACACGACCTGGACCGACGTGAGCGGCTATGTCTATCCGGTCGGCAAGAACGCAGGTCTTTCCCTTTTCTTCGGGGCGAACGACCTGAACCTGGCTTTCCTGCATCCTTTTGTCGAGAATATCGCCAAAAACATGCAGGGGCGTGGCTTCGGAAATATCCACCTGCATGGACCGTTCAAGGCACTGAATGTGGAAGGAGACGCCTTTGTGCTCGACGGCGGGCTGGGTATCGAATATTTGAACACCTACTATACGTTCTCCGACTCCATCCATCTGACGCCGGGAGCGATCATCGGACGTAACGTAACTGTACATGACAAATTCGGCAACTCGGCAAAAGTAAACCTGACGGTCAACCACAAACATTTCAAAGATGTCAATTTCGATGTCGGAGTCCAAACAAACAATATGCTGGTATTCGATGCGCCCCAGAAGCAGAACCCGCTGATATTCGGGACCGTCTTCGGAACCGGAACAGCCTCCATAAAAGGAAACGGGCAGTTGATCAACTTCGACATCAATATGCGAAGCGATCCCAAAACATCCGTCAAGCTCGACTTCATGAACAACTCTTCTGCGGCGGAATACGATTTCATCACCTTCGTGGATAAAAAGGAATTGCGGAAAATGGCACTTACCCAACCGGTCGATTCCATCAAACCCCTTATTTTCAAAGACAAAAACGAAGGGGCGGAAATGCGTATGAACTTTCTCCTCGACATCACGCCCGATGCCGATATCGAGTTGATTATGGACCCCGTTGCCGGCGACAAAATAACGGGAAATTGCAGCGGAAGCCTCCAGATACAATACGGGACGAAGACCGACTTGCGTATGTATGGCAATATAGGTATTGTACAGGGCAATTACAATTTCAGCCTGCAACAACTCATCCATAAAAACTTCAAGATACGCGATGGCAGTGTCATCAGTTTCCGCGGCGATCCGTTCGAAGCCACGATGAATGTCAACGCCATCTACAACCTAACGGCAAACATCCAGGATCTGGATGCCAGTTTCGCCAACGAAAGTGCACGACGGAACATACCAGTCAATTGCGTATTGAATCTGGACGGGGTATTGCGCAATCCGGCAATATCTTTCGACCTGGAGTTGCCCGGCTCCAACGAAGAATTGGAACGGCAGGTAAAAAGCCTGGTCGATACCGAAGACATGATGACCAAACAGATTGTCTATTTGTTGGTACTGAACAAATTCTATACCCCGGATTACACGATCAACCCGTACAAATCCAACGATTTCAGTGCCGTCGCCTCATCGGCAATCTCTTCGCAGATCTCCAATATAATGAACAGCTTTACCGATAAGGTACAACTCGGCACAAACATCCGCACCAGCCAGGACGGCATAGAAGATACGGAAGTGGAAATGTTGTTATCCAGCCAACTATTGAATAACCGCCTTATCTTCAATGGTAATTTCGGATATAAGAGCAGTACGGTAAATAATCAGAAGAATGCATTCATCGGCGAGTTCGATCTCGAATATCTGCTGACGCCAAGCGGCGATATTCGCTTGAAAGCCTACAACCATGCCAATGATATGTATATGTATTTGAAGCAGGCCCTCACCACACAAGGGGTTGGCATTATGTACAAGAAAGATTTCACCCGCTTCTCCGACATCTTCCGCCGCCGTAAGAAATATCCTATGATCCCCTTGCGCCCAGCCGCACCGGACAGCACACAACAAACACCGGCAGCTGCCGGACAGACAAAAAAATAATCGGGCTACGCATACATGAAAGAAGGAGCTACGCTCTTCTAAAATGAGACTTACATATATAGAAACGGGGGCTTGCATTTATGAAAATGCAAGCCCCCGTTTCTATAATCATTATATGGTTATGCGAAAAACAGGATCAACAGCTGTGCCGTCAATACCCGAAGAAACATGGTCAACGGATAGACAGTTGCATATCCTACCGACGGAGCATCGTTTCCGGCTGTCGCATTCGAATAAGCCAATGCAGGCGGGTCGGTCGTACTGCCGGCTATAAGCCCCATAAGCGTGAAGTAGTTGACCTTACAGAAATAACGACCGATGCAACCGATGATCATCAACGGCACAAACGTGATGATGAAGCCGTAGCCGATCCAGGCAAAACCACCGTTATTCACAATCGTATCGACAAAACCGTCACCGGCACTGATCCCCACGCAAGCGAGGAAAAGCGTAATACCGATCTCACGCAACATCAGGTTTGCACTTTGTGTCGTGTAAGTAATCAATTTATACCGGTAACCGAAACGGCTGATCAGAATAGCCACAACCAACGGACCACCTGCCAGCCCTAACTTGACCGGTTGCGGAATACCCGGGAACGTAATAGGAATACTACCCAGCACGATACCTAATGCTATACCAACGAAGATCGTGATCAGATTCGGTTCGTTCAGGCGCTTCATCGAGTTACCCAAAACCTTTTCCACATTGGAAACCGCCGTTTCGGTACCGACTACGTTCACACGGTCGCCGACCTGCAAGGTCAATCCCGGTTTGGCAACCAGATCGACGCCGGCACGGTTGATACGGGTGATGTTGATACCATATAGCTTACGCAGCTTCAGCTGTCCCAGCTGCTTACCGTTCAGTTCCGGCTTAGTGATCAGGATACGGCGGTTGATAAACTGGCTCTCCATACGGATCCACTGTTTACGTTCCATATCGATCTCTTCCCCGATAAAAGTCTTGATCGTCTCTGCATCCGTCTCGGTCGTGATGACAAAGACCTTGTCGTTTTCCTGCAACACCGTATTGGCCGAAGCGATTTCGATCTGTTTGTTGCTGTCGCGCCAAACACGTGAAATAACGAAATCACGATGCTCCAACAGGTTCGACAATTCGGCAACCGTCTTATCGAAGATAGCCGGGTTCTTCACGACCAGCGAAACCGGCTTAGCCTCATTGGTATGCGAAGAATCTTCGCTGTTCAACTGTTCGTTCTCCTTTTCGAAACTTACACGGAAAATATACTTAATCAGGATAATGGACAGGATTATACCGATCACACCTAACGGATAAGCAACGGCATATCCCAAAGCAATCGTATTGTCGGACACTCCGTGCATATCTGAAAACGCCTGCTGTGCAGCACCCAACCCCGGTGTATTCGTTACCGCACCCGACAAAATACCGACCATCGTAGGCATCGGGATACCGGTCACATAGTGCAGAATGACAGCCGTCACGACCCCCAGGAACACGATTCCGCACGCCAGCATATTCAACGTAATTCCTCCCTGCTTGAAAGAAGAGAAGAAACCCGGCCCGACCTGCATACCCACAGAGTAGACAAAAAGTATCAATCCGAACTCTTTAAAAAAATGAATCACATTGTGGTTGATCGTAAAACCGAAATGCCCTAAAATGATCCCCACAAACAACACAAGAGTAATTCCCAAAGATACGCCGAAGATCTTAATCTTACCTAATTGTATGCCCGCAGCGATCACAAAGGAAAGCAGAAGTATGGAGTGGCCGATGCCCTCGCCCCATAACAAATCATTAATCCAACTCATAATAATACGTGTAGTTATAATCTTAAATTTGCCTTAAAGTCTGCAAAGGTAGACATTTACTTTGTGTTTAACAACATAAATACTATCTTTACCCTCCAAATAATTTAAATAATGAAAAAGAGCTATTATATCTTATTGGGCTTGCTGGCCTGCCTCACGCCAGCCTTCGGACAAAGCGATGCAGACAGCGTAACATCCGCATCGGAACAGGTTCCTGCGAAAATAGTCACCATCAATACGAGTGCCGGAATCCTGAAAGCAAAACTGTATGACGACGTCCCCAACCACGTCCGTACCTTTATAGAACGCGCCAAACGGGGCGAATACGACGGGACACTGTTCACCCGCGTGCTTCCTGAATTTATGATACAGGGCGGCGCTCCCGATTCGCGCAACGCTCCTGCCGGCGCCCGTTGCGGTTTCGGAGACCGGAACTCGGAGATCATGCCGGAAATGCGGCCCCATCGCTTCAACAAACGGGGTGCGCTGGCTGCTCCCCGCCAGAACGACGACATCAATCCGCAAAAGAAGTCGGATATGTCGCAATTCTATATCGTACAAGGAAAAGTCTACACCAACGGGGAGCTGGACACGCTGGAAATGATCGCCAACCAGGACATCAAAGAAAAAGCTATGGAAAAGTTCTTCTATCCCGTCCGAGCCGAACTGCGTATGCAAAAGGTCAGCAACAAACGTGAATACCAAAAGCGCCTGCGTAAAATCAATGCCCAGGTAGACTCGGTAGTACGTGCCACACCCGGACACCTGCTGTTCACTAAAGAGCAACGGAAAGCCTACACAACTGAAGGCGGTTGCCACCATTTAGACGGCAACTACACCGTCTATGGAGAACTCATCGAAGGGTTCGACGTACTCGATGCCATAGCCGGACAACCCCGCGATACATACGACCGTCCCAAAAAGGATATCCGCATCCTTAAAGTGACTGTGGACAGTGGAGAGTAAACCATTAATTTTCAATTATCAATACCCCAACCATGCTCAAACGAGACTTCATCATGATACAGATCGAAGAACTTGCCAAAATAGTCCTTCAGATCATTATGAACCGCAACACAAATGCAGCCCGTCATACCCCGGAGCTGATCCAAACCGTGTACAGCTCTCTCAAATTGGACCGTCCAACCCTTATGACGGTCCCCCCCGAAGAGCTTATCCGCCGCCTCGACAGTGACGACAACGGCGGACTCCTCCGCCTCGAGATAGCAGTCAAGACGCTGATCGAAGAAAGCTACCTCTACCTCGATAAAGAGCAAGCCATGTTACAAAAGGCCAAGGTACTTCTGGAATATATCCAAACGCACGACAAAACATTCTCATTGGAACGCGTGAATATGCTGGACGAATTGGAACGACGCATTCAGTAAACAAACAGTTAAATATTTAACCAATATTTCAGGAATATTTCCTACTTTTGTGCCGTAAAAGCAAGCAAACAGCAATAGCAAATAACGAAGCAGCACACGAATTAATACTCCAAATCCTGAAATCGCGAATAACCTTTCGCCAGACCATACAAAGAGTATTAAAGTCCAACAATGTCGACATGACATTCGAAATGCTCCAAGTAATGCACCGCCTATGGAAGACCCCCGGAGTAAGCCAGCAATATCTGGCGGAACAGACAGCTAAAGACAAAGCCTGCCGCGCATCTGTCGCAGCAGGCTTATCCTCTATCCTCTTACCCTCGACGATCTGTTCCGGCTGGGTACGGAATTGTCATTAACCGTTACAATATATAAATATCTTTTCATTAAAAAAATAACAATAAATAAGACCTTCCCCATTTAAAGAGCATCCATCTCTTCAACAGTCAGGCCGGTAGTTTTTATTATCGCATCAGTGGAAATAGACAGGCTGAAGCAATTCATATTCTTCACCCGTCTTCACCTGACGGACATAAGCCTTGGATGCATTGAACAATACACGTTGGCGAAATTCAGGAGACCAGATCATCTGCATTTCGACCAGGAACTGACGGCCTTGCAGGTCTTTGCAACGGACATCGACTTGTTTTTACGGAGTGGATTTTCGGGTACCAGTTCTGCCGGCAGATATTCGATAGAGGTAATCTCTTCCTCTTGGGAAAGCGGAAGGAGCACGTTCAGAAAACTCTTTACAAAGTCGGGATATTCGCCGAAAACTTTTTTTAAGGTCAAATCGGCTTTTGGATCTAAACACTTCATAGTTAAACGGTTTCA
>Ga0137298_10317_pt1 | contig 43529 bp, 37 predicted proteins | sample RamsorincwithD2O_2_FD_97182 | JGI IMG/M metagenome (GOLD analysis project Ga0137298, IMG submission 97182) | Mouse cecal microbial communities from Vienna, Austria - Glucosamine amended with D2O | ecosystem: Host-associated > Mammals > Digestive system > Large intestine > Cecum | place: Austria...
TGCTTCAAGACAATCCTGGCAATGGAAAGGCTTTGCATGTTGAGTGGGTGGAAATGACTTCGTATGCCAATGAATTGCCGACATGTATGTATATGGGAGCAGAAAGAAAAGAAAATGGAGAACTGAAAAGTTGGAAATCATTCAATAATTTGGAAAGAACAGAACAATCTCTTTTTGTGGTAAAACAAGATGTTAAACTTTTAGGGGCTCATGCCGTCCCATATTGGGCGAAACACATAAAATATTGTCTTGAGAAACACAATGTGGCACCGGAATCCATTTCTTATGTACTGCCCCATGTTTCCTCCATGTTTTTTTATGATAAGATAATAAATGAATTAAAAGGGATTGGAATCGGAATTGACGAAAGCAAGTGGTTTACCAACCTATCCAGAGTAGGCAATATAGCTTCTGCCGCCATCTTCGCCATATTGGATGAATTCTGGAAAACACACGAACTGAAGTCCGGTGAAAAAATCCTGTTGCTTGTTCCGGAAAGCGGACGCTTCTCCTATGGAACTGTGTTATTAAGTGTAGTTTAAGTGTTTAAGTTTGGAAATAAGCAATAAATAGCTTAATTTTGCAAAACTAATAGGTAAAATAGTATAGTATCATATACATCTTTCAAACGAAAAGTGGAAAATTTCAAAGAGAGAAGATGGGATATGACAGCTTGCGCTATATCAAAACATATAGCACGGGTGCGTCGACTTCATCTCTAGGCTTTTCCACTGCCACGTTTGGGTTGTTGATTGCATCTGTGCTATTTTTTATATAATGCAGGTGTGATATGGATCCAAACTTGAAACAGCGGATAATTGACGAGGCGTATGTACTGTTCCTTACCAAAGGCATGAAACAGACTTCATTTTGCGATGTGGCGGCAGCCGTGCATAAGTCCAAAGGAGCGGTCATGCACTATTTTTCATCCAAACGGCATTTGATTGACACTGTCGTGAAAATGCGCTTTTTCCCGGCTTCCCAGCTCTCTCCGGAAATGGATTACCTGGAAGGAAGAAGATGGGACGAATTTCTCCGGTCCTACAAAAATCCGATTGAACGGGTAATCGACAGCTTTCCTGAAAAACTGGAGGGCAACGGATTGATGTATTACATGCAGTTCGTATCCTCCGCCAACGAATACATGGACGAATTTCCGCAAATGTATCACGAACTTCTTGCCAGGGAACAGGATTTTCTTTTTAATGCGGTCGTTGTCATTCACAAGCAGTCTGTGGACGACATACAGGTGTTCAGCCGGCAATTGTTCGAAAATTCCATAGGAAAAACCTTTGGAGCACTGCTTTTTCAAATACAATAACCGCTTCTCTTCGCTTAAAGCCGCATTTTTCTAATGTAAACGGCACATTTGCCTTGCATTTGAATACTTTTTCTTTTGTTATTATTTGGAAAGGTTTATCTTTGCGAATAATAAAATACCGACTGGTCGGTTTTTATTGTTCGCTTGTTTAAAACCGGGTATAACAAAAATAAAAAGGCTCATACATTGATAAATTGGAACAGACTGATAAGAAAGACTTCACACCCGTGGTCGCTTCTTGCCAAGATTGCGGCGGGGTACATCACCGTGCTCCTGACGGTTGGCTGTATCATATATATAGGTATCCACGAATGGCGGGAGATCAGGTCTATAGAAACGAATGTCCGGCAAATAAACAGACAAAAGCGGGCCATACGCAATGTATATATGAAAATGCTTGAACTCTCTTTGTTCTGCGACACATTCACGGAGTGGGACGAGAAGGACTTCAACACGTACCTGAAACAGAAATCGGCCGTTGACAGCCTGCTGTACGGTTTACAGGAATTGCATCCCAACGCCGGGATAGACAGTATCCGCATCTTATGGAGGGACAAGGAACAGTCCATGCTGCAAATCAAGGAGATTATGCGCAAGCAGCAGCAAGCCGGTAGGGAAATAACCGGGCAGCTTTCGCAAATGGCCAAACAGAGCCCTTCAAAAAAGGCAGAAAAAAAGAAAGGATTGCTGAAAAGGCTGTTCGGGAAAAAAGAGAAGACGGAAACCTCCCCGAATACATCCGCACTCCATGCCCTTAACAGGAGCATTGCGGACAGACAGCAGCAATATGCACGCCAGTTCTCCGAGCAGGCACATATCCTCGCCTCCCGCAACAGGTTGCTCAACGAGCAGCTTCAACAGGTTATCAGGCACATGGACCGGAACATCCAGGAAGAGATGCAGCAACGGGAGGAGAAGCTGGGCAGGACGGGCGAACGGTCACTGGCCATAGTCGCCGGGCTGGTGGTGTTCATGCTCCTGCTGCTCGGGGGCTCCTACATGATTATACACCGGGACATGGCACGCATAAACCGCTACAAGAAAAGGCTGGAGGAAACAATCGGGCAATTGGAACATACCGTCGCCGAAAACGAGGAGCTGATCGCGGCAAGAAAAAGAATCATGCTGACCGTAACCCATGACCTGCGCACACCGCTTACGACAATCAACAGCTATGCTGAACTGCTCGCGACGGAGAAAAAGATATCCAAACGGAAAGAATACAACCAGACGATACGCCGGGTGGCGGGACACATGGAGGCCATGCTGAACACTTTGTTGGGATTTTTCCGGCTGGAGAGCGGAAAGGAGGAAGTCAATCCGGTTCCGTTCAGGCTGCATACCGTCATCGAGACGCTGGAAGCGGATTTCATGCCGCTGGCGGCGGACAAGAACCTCTTCCTGAATATGGAGAGTCCAAGGGACAGGGTGGTCATCGGGGACAAGAAACGGATTGTCCAGATAGGCCATAACCTGTTGTCAAACGCCATCAAGTTCACGGAGCGGGGGGCGGTCACATTACGCATGCGGTTTGATAACGGAACCTTGCAGCTCTCCGTCGAGGATACCGGTACGGGGATGAGCGCGGAGGAGCAGGCACGCGTTTTCACCGCTTTCGAGCGGTTGCCCAACGCGATGGCCGAGGAGGGTGTGGGACTGGGGCTCTCCATTGTCAAGGAGCTGGTCGGACTGCTGGGAGGCACGATAGAACTGACAAGCAGAAAAGGGTCCGGAAGCTGCTTCACGGTGCTTCTGCCCGTGTCAACTGCGGAGGAGACGGTGAAGAAAGAAAACGGCACCCGGTCCCTCGTACAGCCTTTTACCGTCGTGGCGTTGGACAACGATACCGTCCTGCTGGCCGCCGTCAAGGAGATGTTCGCGCACCATGGGGTGATGTGCACGACATGCGGGTGCGTACGTGACCTGATGGAATGCATCCGCCGTCAGAATTATGACCTGATGATTACCGACTTGAAAATGCCGCAGATGAACGGGTTCGACGTGTTGAAACTGCTTCGCACAGCCAATGTGGGAAACTCGCGGACCATTCCGGTCATTGCGGCCACCGCTTCGGGAGGCTGCAATACGGCGGACCTGCATGAGGCGGGGTTCTCGGCCTGCCTGAAAAAACCGTTCTCCGTGGAAGAGCTGCTGCAAGTCTGTACGGGATGCCTGGGCGACGAAAGGCAGCAGGAGCAAGTCGATTTCCATGCGTTGCTGGAGTATGGCGACAGGCTGGAAATGCTGGAGACGCTTATCAGGGAGACAACGGACGATATCGCGGCGATGGCGGAAAGTGCGGAAAGGAACGATTGCGAGTCGCTCAGGGAATGGACCCACCACCTGAGCAGTTCCTGGGAGATAATCCATGCCGGCAAGCCCCTGCGGGACCTGTTCATGCTGCTTCAGGGGAACGGGGAATATTCGGCGGATGAGTTCGGCCGGGCAGTCCGGAAAGTACTGGACAAGGGAAAGGAAATAATTGATTTGGCACAACAGGCAAAGGAAAGCTATGAGAGTGATTGTGGTTGAGGACAATATATTGTTCTGCGATTATATCTGCAACTTCTTGCAGAATGCCGATTACCAGACAGTGAAGGCCTACCGGCTGGCACAGGCGCGGCAGGTCATCGCCCGTTCCGTCCGGGAGGATGACATCGTGCTGGCCGACCTGAGACTGCCGGACGGGGAAAGCACCGCGCTGCTGGAATGGATGAGGGAACAGGGCTATACCCATCCGTTCATCATGATGACGAACTATGAGGAGATACACACGGCTGTACATGCCATGAAACTGGGAGCGGAGGATTATATCCTCAAACCGCTGCTCGAAGACAAGCTGCTCCCCGCACTGAAAAAGATAAGGATGGCGGACGAGGCATTCGCCAAAGTGATTTATGAACGCAAGAGCGCCGCTTTCCGCGAGCTGGACCGCTACATCCGCCTGGTTGCCCCCACGGACATGACGGTGCTCATACTCGGCAATACGGGAACGGGCAAGGAGCATCTGGCGGGCAAGATCCACAAACGGAGCCTGAGGGCGAACAAGCCGTACATAACCGTGGATTGCGGAAGCCTGTCAAGGGAATTGGCGGCATCCGCCTTTTTCGGCCATGTCAAAGGGGCGTTCACGGGGGCGACGGATGAAAAACCGGGATATTTCCAGGAAGCGCGGGGAGGCACGTTGTTCCTGGACGAGGTGGAGAATCTGCCGGTGGAAATACAACAGATGCTGTTGCGTGCGATGGAGGAACGGAGGTACCGCCCCGTGGGCGGAAGGCAGGACAAGCGGATGGACGTGCGCGTCATCGCCGCCACCAACGAGGACTTGCAGGGTGCCGTCGCGGAAAAACGCTTCCGGAAGGACCTGCTATACCGGTTGCAGGATTTTACAATCACCGTGCCCACGTTGCAGGATTGCCTGGAAGACATACTCCCGCTGGCTGATTTTTTCCGTATCCAATCTGCCGGACAACTGGGAAAGGAGATTCCGGATTTTGACGAGGCGGCAAAAAAAATATTGCTGGGCTACGGCTGGCCGGGGAATGTCCGTGAATTGAAACAGGTTGTCCATGCGGCGGTGCTGATATGTGGCGGAAAACTGATAACCCCTCAGTGCTTACGGTTGCAGCAGGCGGGAAAGACCGTGTTGAATCTTGCAAAGGAAGAAAAGATAAACAACTGCCTGCTAAAAGACGAACAGCGGAATGCGGAACAGATCAGGATGGCGGTCACCATATCCAAAGGCAACCTGACAAAGGCGGCAGCCTTGCTGGGCATCAGCCGCCCGACCCTTTACAAGAAAATGGGCATGTACGGGATTACCAAGGAACAGGTCTGAAAGGACCGGATAATAATATACAGGACAGTTTCCCCTTCCATCAAAGGAAAATCGAACCGGTCTTGCCAGCCGCATTTTCCACACTCTTTTCGTGGCAATTTTCCTTGCGGCTGGCGCCGGGGAAAATTGCCGCGAAAAAGAATGCGGCGGCAATCCCGCTTCGATTTGAAGGATGATTACAGGGGCAAACTGCGACCGACGTGACGCACGGGCAATACATACAGGAGATATTCCGGAGGAACCGTTTCTTATATTCCCTGAAAATCAAATACTGACCATACCATATCCCGTCCCGCCTGAAATCTTCTTATTAAGTATATGACGGACCACAAGAAAAAACAGGGGGCTTCAGCTCCCTCTGTTCTGCATGGGCCGCCGTACCCGCTCCTTTTTTCTTCCGTGCCATGCACGCCGTTTGTCCTTTTCCCTGCGGTACGTCCCCTCGCCTGCCCCTACTCTTTTTTCCTGCCGCCCTTGTATTTCCTACTTGTTTTGAAGCACCTTTCCGGACATCTGATGACATCTGATGACGTCCGATGTCACCTTTTTGAAAATCAGCATTTTATCCAAAATATACTCATACATTTGAAGTGTCAAAGCGATTCATTAACCTCAAAAAGATGATGTATGGCACAAGAAAAGAACATGAACGAGAAACCCAAACGGACCAGGAAACCGAAGGCGAAAGACGAGGCCCTTCCGGTGGAACAGATTACCGAACTGATGCTGGTTCACAACAAGAACGACCCGAAAGCGGGCGTGCGGGCGGTCAGCGGAATCGACGGACAAGGAAAGGTGAAAACTGTTCCGGCGGATGAACGGAACGAGAATTCATTCCTGAAATTCGACAAGAACTCAAGTATCCTCGAGAATTTCATCAAGAATTTCTGGAGCCAGCTCAAGAACCCCACGCATTTCCGGCTGATCCGCATGACCGTCCACGATTACAAGATGAACAAGCAGGCCATCAAGGACCTGGCGGAAGGAAAACAGACGGACGCAGTGAAGGAGTTCCTCAAGCGCTACGAAATCCGTCCCAAAGAGAACAGGAAGGAACAGAATGTAAACCAAGAAAAAACAGAAACGATGGCAAAGAAAAAACAGCAACAGCCACAACAACCGCAGGAACCCCTGCAACAGAGCGAAGTGCAACAGGCGGCACAAAAAGCACAGCCGCAGGTACCGCAGGCGGAACAGCAGCCACAGGCACCGCGTTACCGCTACAATGAGGACATGATAGACTGGAACGCACTGGAAAAGATCGGTGTTCCCAAAGCGTCGCTCGAACAGGAGGGACTGCTTGACTCCATGCTGAAAGGCTACAAGACGAACAAGCTGGTACCGCTTACGCTGACATTGGACGCCGCCACCATCCGTATGGACGCGCGCCTTTCACTGATACCCATGCAGAACGGACAGGTCGGGCTCGGCATCCACGGCATACGCAAGGAGCCGCAGCTGGAACGCCCGTACTTCGGGCATATCTTCACCGAGGAGGATAAGAAGAACCTGCGCGAGAGCGGCAACATGGGACGTGTGGCGGAACTGAACCTGCGCGGAGGCACGACGGAACCCTGTCTGATCTCCATCGACAAGAACACCAACGAGCTGGTGGCCGTCCGCCAGGAGCATGTCTACGTGCAGGATGAGGTAAGGGGTGTCAAGTTGAGTCCCGACGAGATACAGACCCTCAAGAACGGCGGACAGGTGTTCGTGGACGGGATGATTTCCAACAAGGGGAAAGAATTCAGCGCTACACTACAGTACAGTGCCGAACGCAGGGGGCTGGAGTTCATCTTTCCCAAGGACCAGGCGTTCAACCAGCAGTCCCTCGGCGGGGTACAGCTCTCGCCCACCCAGTTGAAGATGCTCAGCGAGGGGCATACCATCCTGGTTGAGGACATGAAACGCAGGAACTCCGACGAGGTGTTCTCCTCATTCGTCACGCTGGACAAGGTGACGGGACGTCCGAACTATACCCGCCACAATCCGGAGACAGGCGAAATCTACATCCCGAAGGAGATCTGCAACGTGCAGCTCACCCACGAGGACAAGGAGCTGCTCCGCAAGGGACAGCCGGTCTTTCTGGAAAACATGGTCAACCGCAAGGGAGAGGAGTTCTCCGCCTTCGTCAAGCTGAACATGACCACCGGCAACCCGCAATACTCCCGTACCCCGGACGGGTTCAACGAGCAGCAGGCGCCGCGCATCCCGGCAGAAGTGTACGGCCATGTGTTCACCGCGCAGGAGAGGGCAAACCTCCAGGACGGAAAGGCCATTCTCATTTCCGACCTGAAAAGCAACGGAAAACAGTTCAGCTCCTACCTGAAAGTCAACCCCGGTTCCGGGCAGTTGCAGTATTTCCAGGACAATCCGGATATCCGGAGGGACACTTCCCGCCGGGCGACACAGGCAGACAATGCCCAACAACAGGAGCAGAAGAAAAGCGCGAAACAGGCCATGTAGGATGATACCGGAAATGACAGAGAAAATGACTTTACAAACAACCCCAAAATCAAGAAACGTATGAATACGAATCAGAAGACCCGCCTCAAGGCGGAAGATATGGAGTGGAACGTTCTGAAGACCCTCGGGCTCAGCAAGGAACAGCTGGAGGCGGACGGCAGTATGGAGCGGTTGCTGCAAGGCATGGAAACGGAAGCCATTCCGTTGAAGTTCCGTACCCCGGTCATTGACCTGAGCATGGACGCCACATTGAGACTGGTACCCGGACCCGGTGGAAAACCGGTCCTGGAAATCAAGGGAATCAGCCCGGAAAAGGAACCGGAAGCATAAGACGGAAGAAGTTGGACACGTACTCCGTGCCGGACGGTACGGAGTACATAAAAAGAAAAAAAGAATATGATTGCAATATTGACTGACAAGCCCAACGTGGGCAGAGAGATAGCAAGAGTGGTAGGTGCCCATAAGAAAGAGAACGGTTACATGACCGGAGGCGGCTACATGGTGACATGGACATTCGGCAACATGCTTTCCCTGGCGATGCCGAAGGATTCCGGAAAAGCGAGGGTGGAATGGGAGGATTTCCCGCTGGTCCCGCCTCCTTACCTGACGGTGAAGAACATGAAGACGGATACCGGATGGAATCCCGACATCAACGCGGTGCTCCAACTGAAAGTGATAGCCAAAGTGTTCGACGCATGCGACACGATCATTGCGGCCACCGATGCCTCCCGCGAGGGGGAAATGCTGTTCCGCCACCTTTACCGCTTCCTCGGATGCAAGCAGCCTTGTCTCCGCCTTTGGATCTCGTCACTGACGGATGAGGCCATTCTGGAGGGCATGGCGAACCTCCGCCCGTGCCATCAGTTCGACAACCTGTTCCTGGCGGCAGACAGCCGCAACAGGGCGGACTGGATGCTGGGAGTCAATTCAAGTTATGCCGTGTGCAAGGCGGTAGGCTTCGGAAACAACTCGCTGGGCAGGGTGCAGACACCTGTGCTGGCGGCCATAAGCGGACGTTATCGGGAAAGGGAGAACCACATAGGTGCCGACAGCTGGCCGGTATTCATCAGCATCTGCAAAGACAACCGGATAATCAAGATGCGGCGCACCGAAGATTTTGAGGAGCATCGGAATGCGACGGAGCTGTACGAGGACTGCAAGGCGGCACGGAAAGCCCGCATCACGGCGGTCAGCCGCAGGACGGAGGAGGTTCGGGCTCCGGCTCTGTATGACCTGACCGGACTTCAGACGGATGCGAACCTCTACCATGGCCTGACCGCCATACAGGTACAGGAAATCACACAGAGCCTGTATGAGAAGAAACTGATTTCCTATCCGCGTACCGCCTGCCGATTTTTGCCGGAGGATGTGTATGCCACGCTTCCCGCCGTCATGGAAAAGATGCTGGCGCGCAAGGAGTTCCGGACGTATGCGGACCGGCTGGATATTGCCGGCGCAAAGGCCGTCATCAACCCGCTGAAGACGACGGAGCACCATGCCATCATCATCACCGGCATGTCACCCGGCGACCTGGCCAGGGAGGAGATGCAGGTCTATACGCTCATCGTAGGCAGGATGCTCGAAGCTTTCTCGCCATCCTGCAAGGTGGAATACACCACGGTCGATGCGGTATGCGCCGCGCACAAATTCCGTACCCGGACATACCGCATACTGGAAAAAGGATGGACCGGCGTCTTGGGACGGGAACACCTCATCGCGGAAGAAGGCTTTTCCAGCCTCTCCCTTCCCGAGCTGTCCCGGGACGAACTGGTAGAGGTGGCCGGTTGCAGCATCATCCGCAAGAGAAACCTGCCGCCCTCCCCCTATACGGATGCGGAACTGGTCGGATTCATGGACAGGAACGGACTGGGAACGGTAGCCACACGAGCCAACATCATCCGCACCTTGCTCGAACGCAAATATATCCGTTATTCGGGGAAATACGTCATTCCGACTCCCAAGGGGCTCTTTTTCTACGAAACGGTACGGGGCATGAAAATAGCCGACGCCTCCCTCACCTCGGGCTGGGAAGCGGAACTGGCGCAGATAGAGCGGGGCGAACGGACACCGGAGGAATTTCTGGACGGTGTACTGGAACTGGTGAAGGGGATTACCGGTGAAATCCGCCGGATCCAACGCCCGGAAGAATGACCCGCGGAGGTTTACCGGCCATCCGGATTCCAGACAGACAAAAGAGGAAAGAGGTACAGGCGTCATCAGAGGCCCGTGCCTCTTTTCTTTTTTAGAGCCGGCCTGATTCCGGTCCGGACAAAACGGCAGGATAGTTTTTCCGCTTTTAAGCGGCAAAGGTCTTGGATTGCCTCATTATTTGCTGCAAGGCGGCCCCTTTCAGGGGCTTGGTTGGGGAAAGAAAATCATCCTCGCTCCGCTCCGGTATTTTCTTTCCCCAAGCCTTGCGCAAAAAGGCAATCCAAGGGACGGGAGCCTATAAAATCGGGAAAACATATCCCGATGGGATTATTCATACTTAAAATTATAAAGAACATGAAACTGCAACTCATCGAAAAAATCAGCAGACAAGCGGTAGCGCTGGTCCTGCTCGCAGGAATATGCCTGCTTTACAACAAGGGGATCGTCCCTGTGTACACCATCGTCCTGTTCCTCTTCTCGGGAACAATCATCGGATTCTTTTTCAGGGCCCTTTCCTTTGTCATAAAAATAATTCTTGTCCTGCTTCTGGCAGGCATGTTCGTATAACCGTTAATCCTTTAAAGACATGAGAACAGCAGCATTTTCTTCCCCGGCTCCGGTCATGCCGGCCGCATGGCCCGCCACACACCGTATCAGACCGACTAAAAAACGTATCCCCGGCACGGTGGACGGACCGAAACATATCGGGTACTATCTGGAACCGTTGAGAGGCATCGCCTCAAAACCCGACAGGCGGCAAATCCTGAAGGATTTCTTTAACGAAACGAATGTATAACACTTTAATATTTTACCACTATGTTTTTTCAAGCTATCAACCGAATGATTACAGCCGGCACTGACCTGAGTTTCAGTATCCGGCAAGTCGACAACCGTCTGACCGTAGCTGTCATGCCCCGCCGCACCGGACTGAAAGGCGAAGCCGGGGGGCAAATCGTTCCCCTGGTATTGAACGGCACTCCGGAGGAACTGGACGCAGAGTTCCTTCAAGCCATCAGCACTCCCGTACAGAAAGCGCAGGGCATCCTTACCAACCTGGAGACATTCGAAAAACAGGCGGAACAGGCGGCGTCGCAGAACAAGGGCGCCAAATCCCCGCTGGAAAAGGAACCGAAGGAGGTCAGGGAAAAACGGGAGAAAATGGAAAAATTGCTGAAAAAGGCGGATGAGGCGATTGCCGGCAAACGCTATTCCGAGGCGCTGACGTGGCTCAGGCAGGCGAAGGTACTGGCCACACCTGACAGACAGAAGGACATTGACGCAAAAATGGCGGAAGTGCAGAAAAAAGCCTCCGAGGGAAGCCTTTTCGGAGAGGAACCGTTTATGCAGGCGTCACAACCGCGACAGGAAGCACAACCACTACGCCGGCAAGACGGACAGGCGCTGATTTTCGAGCCGGAACCGGCAGCTGCCATGCCCCAAAACGTACCGCAACAGCAGCCTCCACAACCGGTACAATATACACAGCCTGCCCCTTCGGTCCAATATGGAGCGGACGGAAGACCGGCTTACTCTCATCCTTATGCGGAACAACGGGGTCAGATACCTCCCGGACAGCCCGTGCAGGCATCGCAGACCATGCCGCAGGCCATACAGTTCCATCAGCCCGTACACATGCCGCAGCAGCCCGTGTACGGAGGACAATGGCCGCAACCGGTCCCGGCGCAACCGCAGAATGTCTCCGTACAGGCCGCACCGGGAAACAGCGGGAACCGCGAGTACAGGTCGCAACCGCAGCCGGCGGAAATGTACAGCTTTGACAAGGATGACGAATGTGACAGGGAACTCCTCCGGGAGGACCCTTATGCCGAATACCTTGACTTTCCGGAAGAATACCGGATGAAAGATGAGGCGCAAATGGAAACGGTATGTTGTTAAACCTTATAAAAACAAAAAATTATGGCACTTGAAATCAAAGGATTGCAGAGAATATTCAAAATGAAGAAAAATTCTACAGAAATGGAACTGGCAGATCCGGACAGCAACATGTCCCCTTCCGAAGTGATGGACTTCTATTCCATGACCTATCCCGAACTGACCACGGCTACCGTGCACGGGCCGGAATGGGAGAATGACAGGACGGTTTACCGGTTCAAGACAACCATCGGGACAAAAGGATAGGGATATGGCGAAAATAAAGAGAAACAATCAAAAGAAGGAAACATGCAGATTATTACCGAAATCCCTGACGGCAAACCTGGCAGGCCTGATAATCAGAGAAGCCGGTTCCTCAAATGTCAGCCGGGGCGTGACCTCCCGAAAAAGACGGAGGTTGCCACCGGCAGAAAGCGTAATGCTTTTCTGACCGGGAAAGTTTCCCCCATTGCGACCGATTATTACATGGAAAACGAAACGGATGAAACCGAAACAAATCTCACGACATCCGAGAATTTTGACTTCCTCTACCGGTCGGCATTAAGATATGCCGGGCTGATGGGGATAAAGCTCCCTTTCCGTCCACGGAAAGGGGGCAGTCCCCGCATGAACATCGCCGGACTGTACCGGGCAATGGACGAGGCGCTGCCCGAACAGGTCAATCTGGAGGAAAAGGCGGGAAGGCTTTACTTCTGCCTGTACAGGTTCCATGAATGGCCGGATTACACCTTGTTCTGGATTCCCATTGATTTCATAGAGAAAATCTCCGTACCGGTACGGTGTATCGTCCGCGAATTCATCCGCCGGTTCATCCGGCACCACGGATTGAACATGGTCAAGGAAACATGGTATTACGAACTGGCACTGGAAGAACTGCGTGACTGGAAGAACCGTGACCCGGACGCCTCGCTGCAGGAGGTCAGGCGAAACAGCCTGCTGGCGGAATCCTATGATAACGGAAAAATCTCAAAAGCGCTCAAGCGGATGGAGGGAAAGCCGTTCTGTGTACGGCTGGAGGACAAAATACGGGAATGCCGGACAGAAGCGAAGAGGGAACGGGACCTCCTCGGACTGGTAAGCGAAGGGCTGGAACTGATAACACCGGACAGCCCGTGTCTCATACAGTACTATTACGACTGGGCGTATGAGAAAGAACCGGATTTTCCACCGATAGGACTTGACACCCAAATCATGCTGGCATACTCCAACAATGATATGCTGGCAGAAAACATGGAGTCTTATTTCAATTCGGACTGCCGTGAAACCTATACCATCACCCCGGTCACATACATGTACCTGACACCGGAAACGGACAGGCTGTTCCGCATGGACGATTACCCGGAAAGGCTCTCTAAGTGGATGCAGAGGTTCATGCAGCATATAGCCGGCTCCTTTTAATTCCCCCAATCAAAATTTCAAATCAAAAATCAGATAGAGATGAATGAACTGACCAAAAAGATGCAGGAGATAATGGTGCCCAAAGCGGCGCTCATTGCCTATGAATACAGGGAAAGCGCTTATGCAACCGGAAAGAATTACCTTGAGCTTCGTCCCATCAACAAGGCGGGCAGAATGGAAGCGGGCATTCCGGTCACGTACGAGTTCATGAACGCCCTGGTGGAATCCTATTCGGACGAAAGGCAGAATGTGCCCCACGGCAGGCTGCCTTCCAACATGTTATGGTGCGACACCCGGAAAGGGCATGAGAAATATATATGGTACAACCCGCCGGGAAAACGGCGGATGTTCTTCAAGGACAGCCTGAACATCAAGGATGGCGTATTCCATCTGCCGGGAGTTGTCTACATCATTGAAAACGAGAGAATGACCATATTCGCCTACAAGGGGCGGACACCGGAAGAGGACACGCCGCTTTATCTGGCGCCTTTCTTCAATGTGACGCGCGGAAGTGTGTGCCTGGGCAGCTCCACATTGGTAAAACCGGAAAATATGGACTTCCACGCGCTTCAGGAATATTGGGAGAAACGCTTCTGGCTCAGCGAATTCTCGCACCTGGGAGGAAGTGAAAATCCGACACGCGGCAATCTGGTCTCGGTAACGGAGCAGGCACGGGAGCGGCCGTTCAACAATGACGAGCTCAAACCGGCAAATAAACAGCTAAAAGATATACTGTCATGAGAAAAATACATTACACAGACCAATACCTCCTCAATCCCTATCATCCGGTAACCGTTTTCGTAATCGGGGCAGGAGGCACAGGCTCCCAGGTAGTCACCTGCCTGGCACGTATGGGCATGGCATTGCAGGCGCTCGGCCATCCGGGACTGCATGTCACGGTCTTCGACCCCGATACCGTTACCGGAGCGAACATCGGACGACAGCTGTTCAGCGAGGCGGAAACCGGGCTGAACAAGGCTGTGGCGCTTGTCACCCGTATCAACCGGTTCTTCGGCTACACCTGGGAAGCGGAAGGAAGCAGTTTCCCGTCAAGGCGGAAACACGACGGTGACAGGCCAGGACTGGCGAATATAATCATTACCTGCACGGACAACATCCGTTCCCGGCTTGACTTGTGGAGACTCCTGAAGCACCACAGGAAAAATACGCACAATGACGAAAAGACACCGATTTACTGGATGGATTTCGGCAACGCCCAGACAACCGGGCAGGTTCTGATAGGCAATATCCGGAACAAGATACATCAGCCCGCCTCCAACGAGTACCACACCATACCCAGAATGAATGTGATTACCGAGGAGACAAGTTATTCCACCATTAAGGAGAAGGATTCCGGACCGAGCTGTTCGCTGGCGGAAGCATTGCAGAAGCAGGACCTCTTCATCAACTCCATGCTGGCACAAACCGGCTGCGACATCCTCTGGCGCATGTTCAGGGAGGGAAGGACCTTTTACCGGGGGGCTTATCTCAACCTTGACACGTTGCGGGTGAATCCCATCCCGGTATGAACGGAAAAGAGAGTGTCATAATGCCCGAATTAAAAAATCCAGAGGGTGTCAAAACTAAAATAACTCTCTGAAAAGCTACAGATTGTAACTGCAAGACCTGAAAATAGCCGTATCAAACTCCGTTTTGAGCAATGATACGGCTCTTCTTTTTGCCTTTAAGGATGTTCAAGTTTCAAATCAAAAGCTCATCCGGGCTAAACTGGAGTTTCGGTCACTCTTTATAAAAAACGCTCAGCGTTTCAACCGCACGGCGCCCGCCACTCCTTTTTCCGTCCGGACCAGTTCATAACGCTCCAGTTTCTCATACAGTTTTCCCAAAGTCTTGCAACCGTATCTTTTTATCTTGAACTTGGGCATCATCCTCTTCAGGGCGGTTCCGATCAATGAGAGAGGAACTTCCGTCTTACCGTCGGCAGCCTCCTCGAAAGCCCTGTCAAAATATTCCATGTCCCGCCGGAGAAAGAACCCGGGCGTATTCTCCACCGGCTTCCCTTCCATGCGGTCCGCATACAAAAATTCAGTACAGGCGCGTACCAGCGGTGCCGGGGTCTTTCTTTCACCGTATCCCAGCACCGGCAGACCGGCTTCCCGTATCCGCTGGGCAAGCAGGGTATAATCACCGTCGCTGGCAACCAGACAGAAGCAGTTGGCCGGTCCGTCACGCAGAATATCCATCGCGTCTATGACCAGGGCGATGTCCGTGGTGTTCTTCCCGGAGGTAAAGGAAGAGGCCTGTACCAGCCGGAAACCGTGTTCTCCGGCGGCATCCTTCCAGCCGGAAAGCGGTTTCCGCGTCCAGTCGCCGTATATCCGTCTGATAATGGCATTTCCGTGGCGGGAGACAAACCCCATCACATCCTCCAAATTCTCGAAGGATGCGTTGTCACCGTCCACCAGGACCGCCACCGCATATTTCATATCTGTCTTCATAATATGTATTTCAGGTACAAAGTTAACATAACTTCCTCATAGTGAAATAAAACATTCTCTATTTTTTCTTCCCGCGCTGTTGCAGGAACTCCTGCACATCCGAACTGCGATAAAAGTTCTTCCCGTTCTCATCCGTCTGATAATACCGAATCAGCCCTTTCTCCCGGTAACGGGCCACTGTCCGCAACGACACCCCGAGCAGCCTGGCCAGGTCATAGTTGTCCAACAGCTTGTCACCATCCATGCAGTCCTTCACACGCATCATACTGTCCAGTTTCTTTTCCATCCGGTCAAACCCTTCCACTATGGTCATAATCATTTTCTCAAGCACTTCATTGTCTATATACATCATGGCATGTCTCTCCTGTATTTTAAAGGTTATTACTGGAATACCCTTTCTTGTGCGCACTGTAAGAGTATATGCCATTCATAGTGAAAAAACCGTGCCGTCAGCCGGCGCTTCACAAAAAGCCTCAAACGAATATCCTGATTATAAAATAATTAGAAAAGAATACAAATTTTATTCCGCGTCTTATTGTAAAAAACAAAGTGTAAAGTTGTAAAGGGTGCATTGTAAATTTTACAAGTCGCGTACAATCTCCGCTGTCTTACTTTCCTGTCAGCAGCGCCGATAAATGATGTTTCCAGACAACCCGTCTGACTGTTGCCGGCGGGGGCATCCGGAACGTACGGGCCAGAAAGACAGCGCCTGTCACTATGGCACCGACCCTTTCCAGGTTATGGGCATACTCCAGCAGGCTGTCACCGCTGGTCAGCAGGTCATCCACGATTACGACCCGTTTTCCCCGCAGCCCCCGCGCCATCATATAATTGGCCGTATCCACTCCGGAACGTCTTCCGGAAGTATGTTTGCTCTCCCTGTCTTCCGTGATACATATCAAATCCAACCCCGACCGGGCATAGCCCCCGGACTCCAGAAAAGCGGCTATACCGGAAAAACGTCGATGGTAGCGCCGGGAAGTGCTGCATGGCATAAACATGGCGGTCACATCTCCGGTAACGGAAAGAACCCGGAACGCCTGCGAGAAACAATTCCGGCACGGGTCTCTCCCTTCCTTGAAATCATACACCTTCCGAACAAATTCGGACTGGTCGTCACAAAGCCAGTTTTCATAACGCTGAGGAAAATAATATCCGGCAAACACACAGCGGATTCCCCTGAATTCAAACAAGCGTAACGGCCGGGCCTTGTCAAACCGTTCGGGATAAGTCAACGCATACAACAAGGGTGCATGGCGGTTTCCCGCTATTATAGCATACCGCATCAGTTTTTCCCTCTCCTCTCTCCCGCAGCAGGCGGCCGCATATTGGCAGAACGCCTTCCCGCACATTCTTCTCCAATAACGGGCATACATCCAGAGTCCGATAAAAACCGATATCACCGACAAATTCACAATCAATTCCATAATATAAATATTTCAAAGGTTAAAATCCTGATAGTGGATAAATATAGTTGTTTTTATCAGAAAAGGCCTGCAAGTCATTCCCTTTTGAAGAAAATTTAAACAGGAACCAAAATCCTGTCCGGTTTTTGCTTGCTACTTTCCTGGGGGATATTCAAATATTTCACACTCCCGTTCCCCTTGCCATCTGATGCTGTCTGATGACATTTACAGACACCTTTTTGGAGGAAAGGGATTCCATCCCTATTTTCGTACCGGATAAAAAAGAGAAACGTATGGAAATCGTAACCATTGAAGCTCAGACATTTTTGGAAATGAACAGGGTCTTGGAAGCCCTTACAAAAAAGGTGCGGGAAATATGCGGGGAAAATTCCCGGAGTATGGATGACTGGATAGACAACCAGGAAGCATGTATGCTGATGGGAGTCTCCCCCGGAAAACTGTTACAGCTCCGAAGACGCAGGGCAGTCCCTTACAGCCATATAGACCGTAAAGTATATTACAGGCGTCAGGACATCATCCGCTTTATGGAAAATACGATTCGTCAGGTAATCCTTTAATTGGCAAGATACAATGGCACAATCCCTATTGACCAAGGAAAGTCCGGAAATCAGGCAGTTTTTCCGGAACATTGACACATTGTCCCGCCTTCTGGACATACAGGCGGAAAAGTTCCGTCCGTTACTGAACGGCGACCGTTACATGACGGACAGCGAACTTGCCGGAAAGCTGAAACTGACACGAAGGACACTGGCGGACTACCGCCTGAACGGAAAAATACCCTATTACAAAATAGGAGGCAAATTATTGTACAAGGAGAAAGATGTCCTGGCATTGCTGGAAACCAACCGGATGGAAGCGTTCGACTGAATCCGGCACCACGTCTGTCTACCGGACGGTTTTTCTTTTCCATGGCAGACCGCACATGACACTTATGCCCGGACAGACTATCGGATTTCCCTACCATGTCTGCCGTACAATGCGGCATGTATATGGATAGTCCACGAATGCCGTCGTACATCACTGCCGCACAATTTCTTACAAGACCATTCATATCGTATTTCAATTCTTACCTGCAAAGGTCGCCTTTTGCCTTCGATTGGGCAAGGCGGTCCTCCGGACTGGTTGGAAGGAAAAAATCATCCTCGCTTCGCTCCGGTATTTTTTCCTTCCAAGCCTTGCGCAATCACGGCAAAAAGCAAACCGGGGCATATAAGAAATAGAAATACTGGCTTTTGCCAAGTCGGTCATGTTTAATCAAAAAAGAAAGATTATGGTTCAAACGAAAGAAATGAAAAATTACAAAACGGAAGTGACGGACAACAACCGGATTGAATATCTCCACTTTTTCGGAATAAAGTACCCGTTCATCGAAACCGACGGAATGAAAATTGCCTCTGACGAACTGGAGTATGCCATACGGAACCACCCGAACTCACCGGAAGGATTTGAGTTGATGGAAGAAATAGACTGTTTCCTGCCCGAAAAGAAACTGCTTAGGCTGGATGAAAAAACAATCCGGATGTATATGTCTGCCTGAACAGGAAATACAGACCCTTACTCCAACGTGAGGGAATATACGGTTTGAAACACCCCAAAGAGATGTCCCGGGAGGGATATCTCTTTTTTATTCATGGACAATATCAAAACTGGAAAATATGTTATACTACCAAATTAAAAACTACGAAGATTTCAAAAAACGGTTCGGACTTACAACAAGGGAAAACGGAGTGATATCCAGAAAGAACAAAATATTGCTCGGACATTTAAAGAATCCCCTGTTGCTCCGGTATTGTTTGACACACAACGATTACAGCCTGTTGCACATATCCGATATGGCAGACTTGCAGAAAAAAGTTACCGAGGCTGTCAAAGAGTCCGGAAGGAACGACGGGAAGCTTACAAACAAGGTGGAACTGATAGGGGAAATCTATCACTCCGGATTGTACAGGACAAATGAATCCAAAGGGATTTGCGAAGATATGGACAAGTCTTCAGTCTGTTATATCAATGTCGAACGGAACCGGACCTTCAAAATGAAATCCGGAAAATTCATGAGGACGCTTATCCTTGAAACGGAGATTGGGAAGCTGCTTTCCTCGGGAATCCTGAACTGGCTTTCCGGAGATGTCTTCACCCGGCAATGGTACACCTATGCCTACGGGCATGGTTCCGGTCTGAAACTGCATGTGGACAACCGGTTTGACAAGATATATGACTATTGGAAATGCAAGGGTGATTTCGGTTCCTGTATGACGGGTAGGAACAGGGATGAGTTTTATGCCTATTCAGTGAATGCCAAGGCCGCCTATATCACAGACGAACATGATTATATCGTAGCAAGGGCAATCCTGTTTACAGACGTGACAGACCAACACGGTAAAAAATGGAGGTTGTTGGAAAGGCAATACGCCTCCAATAAGGACGACACGCTGAAAAGGCTGCTGATTGACAAGCTGATTCATGGAGAATACATAGACGGATATAAAGTTATCGGCGCATCATGCAGTGATGCGGATGCTTTTGTGGACATTTCCGGAAACTCCCTTAAAAATAAGAAGTTTGAAATCGACTGCCGATTGGATATACGCGACACGCTCTCTTACCAGGATTCCTTCAAATGGTATAATCATAGTAAGAAAAAAGCCTATAATTATGAACCGGAAGAATATTCTCACGACCTTGACACCACAGACATCAACCTCAATGGGGATGAGGACGGGGATGAATGGGATGACTATCATGGATATTATTGTGAAGAAACCCGGCTGTGCTACAGGAACGGTGCGCAAATCCATGTGGATACGGACAACCTGAACGATTTTGTATGGATAGAATCAATATACGAATACCACCATGATGATGACTGTACAACTTGTGATGAATGCCAGGAATGGATATTGCACAGGGATGCCCTGCAATCGCACCTGACCGGCGAGAAGTACTGTTGTGGCAAGTGCATGGAAAAAGCGGAGAAGGAATTCAAGCGGAAGAACTGGTATTATTCCGAATACGACGATGAGTGGTTTGAAAAGGAGGACGACATCACCCGGATTCAGGTATGGACGGATGCGGAAAACAAGTATAAGGATACAAGCATCACCGCCGGGACATTGGACAAATTGGTAAAGGACGGAAAGGCATGGATATTTGACAAAGAGGCGTTTGATACGCTCAATCCCGGCACCGGTCTTCCCTATGGTTACAAACTTAATGAAAAAGAACATGAATACACAATTGCTAAAGAAGCTGTATAGCATTCACAGCCCGAGCGGAAAGGAACAGAATATGATACGTTTCCTCCGTTCCTATATCGGAACACTTCCCGGTAACATATCCGTTTCACAGGACCGATACGGAAATCTTTATGTGATAAAAGGAACGGGGGAAAACTATCCCTGCCTGGTCAGCCATATCGACCAGGTGGCACACTGCCACCACTCCAAGGATTTCAAGGCGATAGAGACAAAGGACATCATTTTCGGCTATTTCCCGGGCAAAAGGCGGTTTGAGAATCCGGGGGCGGATGACAAGAACGGAATATTCATCTGTCTGGAATGCCTGAAAAAATACGATACCATTAAAATAGCTTTCTTCAGGGAGGAGGAAACCGGATGCGCGGGCAGTTCCAACGCAGACATGCCTTTTTTCAACGACGTACGGTTTGTCATCCAGCCCGACCGGAAAGGCAATTCCGACCTGATTACAAGCATCGGTTTCTCGGAACTTTGTTCGGATGAGTTCATAGAAGCGGTAAAACCGGAAGAATGGGGTTATAAGGAGAACAACGGATTGTTGACCGACGTAATGGTCCTGAAAGGAAACGGGATGGGCGTCAGCTGTGTCAATCTGAGTTGCGGTTATTACAACGCCCATTCAGACCACGAGATAACGGTCAAGAAAGACCTGATGAAAGGCCTGCTATTTGTAGAGCATATCATTGAGGATTGTACCGCTGTCTATCCGCATACGGGCATATTCAACGACCGTTATGAGTGCGAGGATGAAATCCATGACATCCTAAGACAAGATCCGGCACTGACGCCGGAAGACCTTCAATATATGTATGCCACTAATTTCCCGCACTTGAAGCCGGAAGATTACGAAAGGATTTGCCAAGACTACCGGACATTGTGGGCGGGAAACGAACAAGACAAGGAACATCCTTAACCCATATTTGCAGGACAATACAACCATTACGAACCGCAACCGGCTATAATCCAAGCCTATTGGAGCATCCGTTTTGGTTGTACTGTCAAAAAATATCAAAAGAGTAGCAGCAAGCGGCTTTTCACAAACCGACATCCCGCAACTGCAAGTAAAGATAACCAGAAAAGAAGAAATTATTTTTTGGACTCTTCCAAAGAGAGCTTGCGGAACTCCTTCATCAGTTTTTCCAATTCCAACGAAGCTTTGCGGGCACGAGTACCTGCGGCCTTGTTATTCTTTTCAATCTGAAGCGCAGCATCGGTAGAAAATGCGGCATATACATCCTGTATTTGAGTCAACAATTCGTTCATATAAACCTTTATTTAATTAATAATCGGCACAAAAATAACGAAAATAATCAAGAATGAAAATGATTCTGTAGTTTTATCATTCAAAACGACATTCAATACCCCCCTTCACATAATCCTTCCAACAATCATACGTTTCATCGCTTACGGCACAGATATTCATTCAAATCCTTATAACCGGCATATTCCTGTGAAAGGTCATGTACGCGGCTGCCATATTTTTCTCTCATCGCCATCACCGTATTATTTCCGGCAGCATCATTATCCAGACAGCTGTAAATGTCATCATATCGTGAAAGAAAGGAAAAAGCCTTCGGCAAGTTGCTGACGGAGTTCAGCACCAGGCAATCCCCCTTCGTCCAAAGAGGAAAGGCAGGCTCAAAAGACAGAAAGTCCATAAATCCCTCGAACACATAACACCTGCCCGTTTCCTGTCCATTCGTGATACAAGTAATATCCTTGGGGGAGATACAAGCCTTAAAAAATCTGTTCCGTATCTCATACCCACCAGAAATATTGGGAAAGGCAATGGCAAAATAATTTTTTCCGTTCCGCTTGAAGGAAGCCTCCCTGCATATTTTCCCCGCCGTTTCCACATCAATGCACCGTTCTTTCAGATAAGTAAGCAATATACGGTTGGCAAGCGGCCTGATTTTCAACTCCTGAAAGGCGGGTGCCGCCTCTTCAACAGGGCAGGAAATTGTAACCGGTTTCAAAACCGCCCTTTTATCTTCAATATACCGTAGCACATGGCTTATATCATCTGTCTGGTAAATCTCCTTAGCCAGGGTAATAATATCCCCGCCCTTCCCCAGCCCGAAGTCATACCACAATTCTTTCCGGAGATCAATCTTGAAGGAAGCCTCCTTTTCCATCCGGAAAGGAGACTTGTACCACACACTGTTCCCGCGTTGTATGACCGGGTGATGCCCCAGTCCTCCTAAAAAATCAACAAGCCTGATTTTCTTTGCTTCCTGTATGTTCATAGCATGACATTTTTCATGAACCGACTCACTGTTACCACACAAGACAAAGAACAGATTAATACCTGGAATGAGAAAAACAAAGTCGTCAGATGTCATCAAAAGTCGTCAAATAACATGTGGCAATAGAATTGTTGGACTTATTACACGATTTTACAATATTGCATACAATAGCCCCCCCTTTGTTATTCATTCTTCTAAAACCAGTTTGCATCAACAAGCTTTCTATTGGCAACAAAATATTTGATAGTACCCTCAAAACAAGTATTGAAAGACAACGGCTCAAACTTGCAACCGAGCTTAATAACATTCTCCTTCCAGCAACCACAACACTCTAATTGGGAAAATTTGACTCTACTATAAGCAATCAACTATAAAAGTCACAGATACAACATTAATTTCTCACTTCATTTATGTATTTTTACTGCCGAATTAACAAGAATCGTTATTGTTAATTCTGAACACTAAAATTTTTGATTCATTGCTTTCAAAATTATAGTTAACTTTAACGCAATGAATTAAGAGTACTTAACCTACTTTTTATTTGACAAACTATTAAAACATCAATAATAATGGATGCGATAATTTTTTATAATGGAGAAGAAAAAGAATATATTATTGAAAAAAATAACTTAACATCTTCCATTTTTAAAGAACAATATGAGAGAGCATTGAGACTTATCCAGGACATTGTAAACAATCCCAATAATACAACACCAAGTATAGTATCTTTTTGTGGAGACAGGGGAGAAGGCAAAACATCTTGCATGCGCACCATAATGTATTTATTGGAAGACGCAAGTAATAAATCCATAAAAGAATTATATAAGAATTGGAATATCGTAGACAAAAAGTTCGAAGTATTGGAAGTGATAGATCCAATATTCTTTGATAAAGAGCACAATGTTATCCAGCTTTTACTTGGACAGTTATATGCTGATTACATAAAAAAACTGGATAAGGTCAAGAATAAATGTGAGGAAGCAGAAAAATTAAAGCCATTAGGAAAAGCTTTTCAACGTACAACTCGTTGTTTGGCTCAAATAAAACATCCTAGAGAGAAGTTTTATAATACAACAGAAGATTTGGAAGCATTGGCAGCAGCAAAAGAATTGCAAAAAAGCATTGATAACTTAATCAAGGAATATCTATCTGTAGCTGAAAAAGACTTCTTGGTAATTTCTATCGATGATATAGATCTCAATATAAAAGGTGCCTATGAAATGGTGGAGCAAATACGCAAATATCTGCTAAGCAAACAATGCATATTATTCGTCTCACTCCATATCAACCAGCTCATTAACGTAGTGGCAACTTACTTGGATAAAGAGGATTCTCCTCACAATCGTTTGGAAACAGAAGACATGGCAACAAAATATGTTACGAAACTTATTCCGTTAGATAATCGTGTTATAATGCCAAAGACTTACGATTTTTGCGATAAACGATTGCAAATATATAAAACACATGAAGATTCAGATGCTTCTGCTACATACAATTCTGTAAAAGAAGCTGTTGTACAACTGATTTATAATAAAACCAGATACCTTTTTTACAACAGTAAAGGAGGCGTATCGCCTATCGTTCCTAATAACCTCCGCTCTTTACGTCATTTGATAGGCTTACTCTATAATATGGAGAATTTTGTGAACAATGCTACATCAGAAGCCAATAAACATGCTTTCAAAGCTTATTTCTTTCAGACGTGGATATATCAATTAGATAAAAAAGACCAAAAGTTTGCCAATCTCTTAGGTCAAAACAACGATACTTCACTGATAAACAAGCAAATCGTTTCCTATTTGGCAGAAAATAATCGAGAAAGAATATCAACAAATGAAAACAACTCATTGCTGACTAATATTATACAACCGGATAATTATAGTTACAACATCTCAGTAGGTGATGTGTTTTACTTAACAAACTTTTTAGAGAAAAGTAACGTAAAAGAAGAACTCCGCTTACTTTTGTTTTTTATAAAATCATATTATAGTATTCGTCTTTATGAATGCTATGACATAATAACAGAAAAGAGTGCGGAAATATTCCCAGAACCACAATTTGATGGTGAGATATTTAAAAGTGACGCCTTGTTTAACCGGGTTAATATACTTCAAAAATTACTTAATGGAGCTTATTTTACTTATAATCCAGGTAATTATTTGCCTATGTCAAACGCAGGAACTTTCCGTGATTTAAAAGTTATTAGCGCAAAAGTATTACGTGATAATTTATACACAGATTGGATTGACAATATGAAAAAATTTTCAGACGGAACACTTGGAAATAAAGAAATGGAAGTCTTTAAACAGAAATTTCGCATGATGGAATTTTTTGCCATTACATCCAAACGTTCTGTTCCTCAAAAACAGATTGGGAATTTTGAACGTATGAAAAGGAACAATCCTGAACCATATCATTTGTCTCCATTCAATATCAATACAGGATACATCGTATTTGACATCATGGCACCTTTTACTAATATCGTAAATCTAAAGTATGCATATGGCAGATATTCATATTTACATTACGATAATAATTGGGATTTTTATGAATTTGCTTATCAAAATAAATGGAGTTTATTGCGACGTATGATGGAATATGTTGATTTGAAAGAATATAATGAAGAACATCCAGAAGCCCCCAAAGACATTTCAACCAAAACACTCATAAACGATGAAGACCTGAAAGACAAATTCTTCCGTTTAATATCCAATGCAAGTATAAGAAACGCAGAAGTGTTATCTGCCATGACAGAAATGATAACAAGTAGACGTTTTGATTATCACGGTGTGAATGATAATGCCAGAATGATAGCAGATTTCTATAAAAGTATTATCAATTCAGAAATGCGTACTTATAAAAATAATGACAGCCAAAAGCCGTATGTTATTCGATTTGCATTTTTAGAAGCAATTATTGAGCTATTGAATACAAACGGAGATTTATTTAAGCGTATTTATGAAACAGATTCAAGTATATCATTAAGTGTAATACAACAGAAATTTTATCAATTTTACAACTTAAACTTCACTCGAAAAGCACGTAAGGGAATTGTGTCTGAATTAAGAAAAATTTATGGTACTGTAGTTGACACCATTCCTCAAGAAACATGGAATAATATCTTTCCGGATGAACAAAAACAACACCCAAAGAATGAGATTATGGAAATTTTCAGAAAGAATTATGACATGATACGTTCACTTGTACCAGAAGATGTTGTAAAATAAAATAAATAGATTCGTTTATCTTATGGATTTTCCTCGAAATATACTAAAAGCATTATTCTACGAAATAGAACTTGATCATGTAGCAAATGCCATTGTTCAAAAATATAAATCGGATGACTTTTTGTTTAAGAAGATAGTAGAGATTATGTCTATACTTATGCCAGCTTTTACAAAAAGTGAATTGAAATTATTGGCTGATATGGAAAAGCAAAAGTGGAAAAAAGATTGTGATACTATTGGGAAATGCGTTTTAGAATCTTTAATGAATGCTATCAAAGAATTGTCTGTAAATAATACTTCAAGTTTACTAAAAGTTCAATTTAACAATCTACTTAGATGGAGAGAGACATCACTGTTTTTAGGTGAAGACCTGTTGATTTGTGCAATCTTATCAAAGAATTCACCTCAAATTAAAAATGACTTTTCATGGCAAGAAGTGCTAACACATGACAATCATGAACTAAACACTTTGTTACAAACCAATGATTTGTGTGATTTACACTTGCATTTTAGTTCTTCATATGCTGCGTTTGATTTACAATGGATACAATGGATGAATTGCAAATATTCAGGAAAAGAGGATGGGAACGAGAGCAAATGGATACAGATTGCAATGACTATTCGTTTCAAAATATTTAGTTATTTAGAATGTAAAAAGGCTGATTGGATCGGAATAGAAAATATTTTGTCATGGGAAGATAATATGATACATACGCAAACAACATCTCTTTACGATGATATTAACTTTGCTATATTATGTTCACAAAAGATAAATAATGATGGCGATTATTCATATTGGGACTACGCAATAAGGACTGATATTTCAACTCTTAATAATTCTCCATACACGCTATTGTGGGGCGAAAGAAAACTTCTTTATAGCTATTTATTTGAATTCAATAATGGAAAAGATCCAAACATAAAAAAATTGGCAACAGCATTTTATATGTATTGTATAATAAAAATCAATATTAGAAAGAACTATATTTTAACAAATAAATTTGTTGGTTTGGAAAATTTTCAAGACCATAACAATAAACATTGTGATGTAGGAGATAATATAAAAGACAAATATGTTATACAAAGTAGCTTAGAAGGAAATTCAAAAATAAAAATAGAACCAAGATTTTCGATAAGTTTTGAAAATGCAGAGAAAAAAATGGCGAGAAAATCCAATACCAATTTTTTTATGCCATTTTTCTCTGATAATCTTTTTGCAAATCAACAAACCGACAGAATAGCATTCACTATATCTATTCCCAAACCAAAAAACAAAAGTCGTGAAGGATGGAGTAAAAACAGAACTGAAACACAAAAAACTTTTGAAATATTTCTCCACAAATTCTATAAAAAAGCGGATGATAACCAAATACCAATAGTAGGTGTGGACTTTGCTGGCGCAGATTGGAAATCAAGACCTTATTTCTTTTCACCATTAGTTAGATATGGACGAGAAAATGGATTTGACAACTTTACTTATCACATTGGAGAAGATTTTTACGATTTAATAGATGGCTTAAGGGCTGTAGATGAAGTCTTGGTATTCTTGAACTGGAATGGACATAACAGACTAGCTCATCTCAATTCACTTTTTGTAGATGTAGAAAAGTACTATGAAACAAGGCATTGGAATATGATTATTCCACAACAAATTCTTTTAGATAATCTCATTTGGATACAAAAATGGACAGATAAATTGTGTGTCAAATTGGAAGACGATGTTGAGAAATTATTCATACAGAAAATAGAAGACTGTTTTAAGGATTTAAAGTGTGAAAAATATTTAAGCTTCGAATCTTACATGGGAAATTTTGAAATTCGAGGTTTCGAAGACACATATCTATTAGAAACTGTGGCCGAAAACTACAACAAGCTCACTCAAATAACTGCATGGCATATATTAAAAAGCCACAAGTTTTTATCTTTATTAGAAAAGATACAAACCTCCTTACTTCAAACAATAATCAACAAAAACATTCATATAGAAACCTGTCCATCATCCAATTTTCTTATTGGAAGATTTGATAAATATGACAGCGTTCCAACTGCTAATTTATATAAGTACATAGATAAAGCTTCTATCTCTATTAATACTGATATTAAGGGTACAGTAGCAACTTCTTTAGTAAATGAATACTCGTTAATGGCTTTAGCTTTAGAAAAAAAAGGGATTGAAAAAACAGAAATACATCAGTATTTAAAAAAAATAATGAATGCAAGTCATACTCGGAAGTTTACTTAACAAGCTACATCAGCTAAATATCAATAGAACTATTTCTACTAACCTACTATTATAAAAAAAACAAATTGACTTTGAATGCAAATAAAACCTGATTTTTAATCAATTACAAAATCTCATTCTATTTAATCAGAAATTACATCAAGAAAAGAAGCGTGTATATTTGCAGAAATCGAACCTTTTACTTACCTTTGCATTGTCAAAGAGATAATGATTGTTGAATTGATAAAGAAAAGCAATGAATTTAGTGTAAGGCTAATTCAATGGTTTTTATAAAAGATAAAGCAAGAATGTGCAGTCATTCAAGGAATTAGAATAAACCGAAGCAAAAGGTTCGATTCCTGGTGGCACCACTTTTAAAAGATTTCAAATTTAGTAAATCCCTGAAAATTAAACATTTTAGGGATTTTCTTTTTCCCCTAATCCGCATATTTTGGGCAGAATTACGCACTTTCGCTGTGCTAAATCGTGGACAATTTAGTCTCGAAAAAAGTGTCCACGAATTGTACCGTAAGTCGCTGATTGTCTTATCGTTTGTTTCTTGCTATTCTGCACGATTCAGTAACTTTAAACATTAATTTTTAGAGTATGAAACGACAGACTTTCAACGTACTGTTCTTCATCCGCAAAACAAGAACAGTAAAATCAGGTGAAACAGCTATATTACTCAATATCTGATATTCAGAATGTACTGGAAAAGAAAGGAGGCAAGCATGTATGATACCGTAAAGTTCTGCTTAAGATGTTGGGAGAGTGAGAAGAAATCTCTCCTCTCCCAATTTGATTTCCAAAAAGATACAAAGGTTCGCTATGAATGCTGGTCATATCAATTAGATAACTTGATAATTAAGGTTTATGATTCATCCATTACCATAGAAGGAAGCCTTGCGAAATTTTATTATAAGAATAACTTCTATTTATTGGGAAGGGAAGATATTAAACAAGCTATAGACTTACTTAGTGGTATTTTACGGTTGGATATAAACTCAGCCCATGTTACACGTATAGATACAGCAGCGGATTTTGAGATGTATCATAATACCAAAAAGTATTTGCCATTCTTAGGTAACTATTCACGGCATAAGAGAGAATTATATAAGGGAACTACACTTTATTATATATCAAAAAGTCATACTTGTGCCTTTTACGACAAAGGGAAGGAGCTACAAGGTAAAGAAGGCACAGAAAGTTGTTTGTTAAGGTTCGAGAGCAGATGGCTTAATTCCTTATCTACACAGTTGAACTGGAAAGACATAATAGGTGAGACTTTATCGGTCCCCCATTTTTACCGGTATATTATTCAGTTATGGGGAAAGAAATATTTTGATATCAAAAAAAGGAATGTCCTGATCATTGATCCTACCATCTCTATAAATACAGCAAAGAAGGCAATGGAGTATCTACTCAATGCCTTCTTATACTCGTCTTCACTCTCGTCTTCGTCTGAAAAGTTTATAAAAGAAACAAAGATGTTTTTAATAGAGCAGTTAGACACCCAGAACAGGAGCCGATTTAACAGAATGCTAAATAAGCTCAATGAGCATTTTTCTATAAACAAAAGATCTCCACTGATGGAAGAACTTGATTGCAAGATCAGAGATCGTATCACATTGGAATGTGGCATTCTTTAATAATAAGGTAAACTTATAATCAAATTTTGATATATGAGAGTATGTAAACAATGTTATTTTCTATCCCTCATATAAGGCATTTTTAAGCCATATCAAAGCTGTAGGATTTATCTGAAATTGAAAGAAGATTCGATATATGCGCTTAAAATCATCCAAAACAAAGGGAAAACACCTAAGACTGGAGATGGAGATCGGTTCTGATACTGAAGGTTGGTAATCGCGAAAAAGGAAGCAGAAACATTCGGCCACAGAGGGAACAGGCGGGCGATCGAGCCCGCACCTCTCTGGGTACCGAAACTGCCAGTATCTTTTTGAACCGTCAGTTACTTCCAACGCTACCAAATCTTATCGCCTTTTTACTGCACGATCTTTTTCGTATAACTAAGATTCCATTTAATAGAACTACATCTATAGAAACAACTTTAACCTGTATTTGCTTGAAATCCATTCATATAAAGTTTTAGGAATACGATCAAGGAAAATTCGTTGTTATGGGCACCCCTTTCGACCGTTTTGGACATAAAAAATCAGTCGACAGGCTATGATAGTAACTTATAGAAGTGATAGAAATGGTATTTTTTCAAGTTCTTTTCAGATGGTCGAAATGTATTTATTTTTCATTATTTTTACGTTCACATATAGAGAAAACAACTTAAAAAGGGGGTAATCCCCCCCAAAAACGGGTAAAGAACGGGGGAGGCTCATGGAAGGTGGGTATATACGAGTCTTACATGAAACTTATCTAAAGTTGGCTATTACATTTTAGGATATGTCGAGTATGTCATTGTTTTTTATTTTACACAGACTAATACCTATAAACTGGCTCCATGATCAATATAAATGTAGTTTTAGCCACATCAAAAATAGGCGGACAACTAAAATATACAAGTGCCTAAAATACCTTTTCTATAACTCGAAATCATGTAGAAGAAAGAGGGCATTAGACAAAATCGGGATTCATGTGGAGATGTAGACTTGGGCAAATGACGGAAAGACGACAAACATAATTAAAAAAACAACAGGGCAGTTATTTGCAAGCGGACGGCGACAGACGGCAGGAACCGTGCCCTTTAGGGCTGAGACTACCTGTTTCTACTGGAATCTCTACTGCTTATCGTTACACTGAAAATTTTTCATGTATTGCAAATACGATCTTCTTTACAAAAGCTACCACAAGCAATTAAAACAATAAAATATAAGATCTTGCATTGCACAGATAATATTAATGCTTTACCTTTGCAGCGTATTGGAAATAACGTAGAAGCGTTTCGATATTATCTTGCATTTGAAATCTGGACAATTTCAACCCAACAAGATAATGGATAAATGACTCCTGCGCTTATGTTTTGTTATATATCTACTTTTATATACAGACATAAAGCGTGGGACCATTTTCTATTATTGTTGGGTGGGCAGTCCAGAGCCTCAAATGCAGTAATAGAGGTGGTTCCCACGCTTTTTTATTTATTAGTAACCTGTAGGGAACAAGGGGGAAAATATAAAAGTCATGAAATGCTTAGTTAATATTTTATGTACTCTCTTAATTGCCTCTGCAAGCATAGGAAATAGTGTTTCCCAAACATCTTCAAAAACAACATACGAAGATACGGCAAGACAGAGGAAATTGGCGGAAGAAGAAAATTACGCACCTTCGACTATCCAAGAGACCACCACGATACCCACTAAAAGGTACATACCTGGAGAAGGTGTATTCAAAAACGCTAATATTCCAGATTATGAGACGAGATTAAGGGAGGCCGAATCGAAGGAACCGTATATAGCGAAAGAGATAAGCGACTCGTATTCGGCAGCTATGGCGAGAAATAGGTACAAAGGGATGACTCCTCCTGTAGCTCCGCTTGACCCTTATGGACCAAGAGTCAATATAAGAGAAACTCATACAATGGGATCTGATGGTGAGTGGAGACCCAAAGGAGGAAATTTTTTCGAAGAAGAAAAAAATAAAGGAATAGTAGTATTTTTCCTTTTCTGTATAATCTGTATAATCTTAATAATAACGCTTGATCAATTATATTTAAGGCGTGATATACATAATATAAAAAAGACTGTACCCACAAAGCCTGAAAAAAAATGGTTATCTTGTGATAGTACCATAACTACTCATACCGATAAGTCACGTATTATCCCAAACATACATAAAATAGCATTCCCTATTAATGTCTTAGGAAAACAAACGGGTGATTTGGAGAAAGTCACAACATTTATACTTTCCCTTACAGAAGAAGGTATAAAGAATTTTGGAACCATTGAAGGTCTTTCAAAAACTCAACAGTTAGAGGTTTTCTTGTTCGATGCATGTATGGCTAAAAATTTTCTTTTGGCGAAAGAGAAGATACCTAATGCTTATGTCCCGGAAGTAGACAAAAATATTAATGAAGCATATCAGAATTTAAAAGAGAAACTGAGGATTAAAGTGAGTGGAAAATTTCTTGATGCAAAGGATTTGATGGAAATCCGATTTCCAGTTTATTTGAATGATTTGCAAAGTTTACTGGATTGTAACTATCCACAAACTAAAATGTATATGCCATATGGCTTGTATTTTTTTATCCATGTAGCTCCCTTGGAAACCATCTTTGAAAAGGAAGAAGCTATAGAGGAAATAATAAACTACCAATCAGACACGAAGGTATTTGGGAATGTCCTTTCTTTCATGAAAGCTTTTGAGCCTCATTATAATTGGCTGTTAGATCGGATAAATTCTTTTTAATTATAAAAACATTGACTTATTACATATGAAAGGATCAAAGAAATGATAAACACGATTGGAAATATATGGAATAACCTCGTTGAGTGGTTTAAAGATCGTTCGGATCGTAATCAATTAGTATATAATTTTAATTATATGGCAAGAGAGGCTTTTATTCAGGGAACAGCCCAAACTCTGTTAAAAGCGAGTATAACTAAAGGCGTTCGTGAATATAAGCACGAATTTTCAAATTGGATGTACACTGGTTTCCGTATTCAAGCTTTAGCCGGACGAGCATTGAGCAAAGACGAGATGATGCAGATAGGCCAAGTCGTACTTGCAGATACCCTTTTAGTCAGGCGATTGGTTACTTTAGGTTGGGATACGTTAGAAGTTTGTGATGATATTGGAGTTTATGGGTGCCGATGGAAACTAATAGACCATACACATATAGGGTTAATGTTGAATCAAAATAATATGTAAGATGGATAATTTAGTTATAGACAGTATGTCAGTCAGTAATCAAGCAGTCCATACTGGAAATATCTGGTTTTGGATTGCCATCATAGAAGTATTCGTAATTCTATATTTAGTAAGTAGACTTATATTTCATTCTCAAAAAGAACATATAAAAGTAAAAGAACAACTGAAATCAACCCCTATCAACTTGGGTAATACAATAAATAGCGCTTTCAATTCAAAACCATTGTATGATAAACTGAAAGTAAAATGTCATCCTGACAGGTTTGCCAACACACCTTTGCAGGATAAAGCGAATGAACTATTTCAGGAAATACAGGCTAATAAGTACAACTACGACAAGTTGAAAGAGTTGGAAGAGAAAGCAATCATGGTTCTAAATATAAACTTTTAAATAATGATTGAATATGGGAAAAATAGGATGGATTATCTTACAGGCAAGTCAAGAGGATGATCGGACGACTTGATTTATTAAAATCAGGCACCCATCGTTTTTCTCTGTATAAGCAAGGGAGTGACTTGTCTGCTTTGCCCTATTTTACAGAAACAGAAGTATACGAAGAATAGAGATAGCCAGTTGGCTGATATGTATATTTTGCTCGGTTGTGATTATAGCAGCAATAATAGAATTAGGGGCCCTGTTTCCCCTATTTGCACAACCTCTGTACCTCTTATATCAAATAGTGAAACATAACTATAATGACATTATACGGTCTCATATCGCCACAAAACAAGGATTTGGAAAGAGAAATCAGGTTTTGAGTATTGATAAATAGACGAGGCTAACTGTTTATAAATTATAAATTCATAATATGCGGGTGAAAAATTTTTATTACAGACATAAGAATACGATAGGATATGTGTTAGACCTATTGCGAGACAATATCGATTTGGTATGCAAATCAATTAAAATTATTGCGATAATAGCTGTATTTATATTAGTCAAAATAATATGGGTGCATTGGTCGTGTACGGATCATGGTACTTGGGAAGAAGAAAAGGCGGAACTCATTCGACGGCGGAATTTTCTGATCGGTCGTGTCGTGACCTCACCCCATGTACTATTGAATGAAATGCCAAAAGCTATCGGGACACAATTTCAAGGCGAGTGGGCATTATATTCCTGTTCGATGCTAACGGCAGCATTATCCAATTTGTCAAGGCTTTATCCCGGAACAAAAATGGAAAATATAGCAAACATGGACAGCCTTATTAACATAGTGCTTTCCCCTGAATTGAGAAAATACGATGCTGAACGTTGGGGAGAAGATCCTTTGGAAACACTGGACGGAAATGAGAGTCATATTTCATACATCAGCCATCTTGCATGGATGATAAGCGAGTATAAGATGACCGGAGGAAATGATAAATATGATCACTTGCTTAACGATCTTTGCAAAACGATGAATCGTCGGCTTCTTCGAAGCAAAAGCCTAAATTTGCCAACCTATCCAAGTGAATGTATATATGTACCCGATATGCTTGTCGCAATTGTGGCACTGAATAACTACTCGGCATTAAACAAGGGCAAGTATGCTTCAACTGTACAGCGATGGATAAAAAAAGCCAAATCAGAATGGCTCGACAAAGAAACAGGTTTGCTTGTCTCATTCTTGAAAGAAGATGGTACACAATTTAAGGCAGCACCCGTGAAAGGGTCATATTCTGCACTGAACTGTCACTATCTCACACAGATAGATTCAGTATTCGCAAGAGAACAGTATGATAAGTTTAAATCTCATTTCTTGCAATCCGGTTTGTTTTCCGGTATACAAGAATACCACGATCATTCATGTTGGTGGGGATTTGACATTGATGCCGGTCCTATATTGTTCAACCTCAGCCCATCCGGAACAGCATTCGCCGTAGGTCCTGCAACATACTTTAACGACACACATGTTCGCAGTAATTTTTTACGCACAGCAGAGATTGCAGGGCACAGTATAAGATGGAACAATACTCAACATTATTTGTTAGCAGAAATAGCCCTTGTTGGAGAATGTATCATGTTGGCAATGCGAACAACAACACCATAGAAGATAAAAAGTTATAACGAGCGAGGACTTTATGAGAACTTTAATCATAAGAATAGCTATTGTTCTGTTAGAATTTCAATAAACTCTTTTGGCAAACTCACGTTAGCCAAACCAATAGCTTCCTGAAACAGAGGTGCAACCTCTTCATCACAAAAACCTGCAATGCCGCAACCTATTCTTGTAACCAAGAAATGTAGGTCGGTGTGAGCCTTAGTAAATTCTATAAATTCATCTGTATATGGCATTATCGTTTTCACTCCACCTTGCATAGTCGGTATAGCATAAGATTGTCCTTGCAACCCTACTCCTTGCCCCACGATTGCACCAAAACATTCTCTTGCTATTCGTGCAGCACCGCCACCGTGTATACCTTGTAAGTTACTGCCAAACACAAAGACTTCGTTTGCGTTCAGTTTTTCTATATATGTTGGAGTTATGCCACATCTAACAATAATACGCTGCTTTTCTCTTTTAAACTCTGTTTCTTTCTTCTTAAACCATTTGAACATAATCTAAAAGTGTTAATTGACACCTATAAAGATAGATATTTTTTTTGTTTTCCCATATCGCTATAGTGATTTAATATCGTTTCTACTTGATATTTTTTAAGAATTTCTATTTCAGCAATTTTGCTTTCATTTTCTAACTCATTGTATAATAACACTAAAAGTTCTTCTAACACCTCTTTATATAAAGAATATAGCCCTTCCCTTTTTGCATATACGGCTTCTATTTGCACACGTGAAAACACTACTAATTCTATAACCTTAGCACTCCATTCCTTGTTTATTTTCGATGTACTTACCTCTACTAAGTTTTGAGATAATAGTAACGAATGAGGACTTTATAAGAACTTTAGTCATAAAACTAATAGCTTGGGGATGGACATTGTTAGATTGGCTTTGGATTTTATTAAAAGCGATTATGGTTCCAGGGTATTGTTGGCTATAACGTTCTTATGCCATGTGCATATATCATTGTTTATGGTTAGAATTTGGCTGGTATAAACTATTTGCTTTATAACGGAAAAATACCTATATTTGTATATCCACATTGCTTGTGGGGTTTATCAATTACAAGTAAAGCCTTATTCCTGGAATCGGGTAATAAGACTTTTATTTTGTGTAGTATCAAAGTAGCATCAATTTTCGAGAATCGAGATAAAACAAAAATGCTAATTGCTTAATTATTAGCAATTAGCATTTTTGCAAAGTGGTGCCACCAGCAAGAGAACTATTGTCTACTCTTTGTTGATTATCACCGTTTTATAGTTTCTTAAAGTTGGAAATCCACATGATTTAGCACACGATTATTTCTCATCGTTTTGCTCGCTATAAGAACGATTCTATTTTCAAATATCTCATTGTTTGTATATCGCATTGAGGTCTCCTAATGGAGTAATCACGCTGATATTTAAAATTTTATATTTTTTGCTTCAAGCATATCTCATGAATCATCCTACTAATTTGCTACGTGCTTTTGCGGTAGTTTGCTCATGGAGAATACTGAGGGCAAAGATAGTTGTTTCTTCTTAAATTTGCAAAATGTAAATACAAATTGGATTTTGCATTACTCTATTTGAACTTCTTTAAAATAACATATTATTGCTTTTATTGTTATAATTAAGATGTGTTTACCCCTTTCTAATTTGAAGTGAATTACGCATATTAGAAGGCGTTTTTACTATTACTAGTTTTTTTTATATTTGGCCTTTTTTTTAAAGTCTCGAATTGTAGCCATCACCTCCACCACAGGAGCTATATTCCTTTTGCCTACAGGAATGAATGGTTCGTCATCAGGTTCCATAGCTACTATTGCTGTATCATTTAGTCCTATTTCCCAAGCATTTCTGAACTCGACATTAGTTAACTTGAATGCATCGTTAAAATTTTCCGGCATTACGATATTTTTGTTGCTATCAAGTTGAAAAGCTGAAAGCCAGCAACCGCCAAATCGTTTGAAAAGCTGTTCAAAGGTGTCAATATTCCAATTATTGTTGGGTGTCATAGTGTGCTTGCGGCACATAGAGGCAAAGTAACGACCTTCTTTAAGATCGTCTATTTTCACATCTGGTGCTACACATACTCTATACCATGCTGGATGTTGCTTATCTATACCCCGAATGAGGTAAATGATTATGGAACGTTCTCCCTGTGCTAATTTAACACCCCATTCAGTAATAATTTGCTTTCCACGATCTAAATTTTCAAAGGCGAGTCCAAATATTGGTGGCATAGTTCCTTGTTGATCAAACACGAATCCACAACCGTTCCAACCTGCACCTTCCCATATATTCATATCTGTATTAGTACTATGAAAAGATATGTTTTGTTGTTTTTCATTACGATAGTTCTTCGGTTTGTGTTCGAATGAGTCTCTATTTAATAGGTACACTTTGTCCGATTCCTTTTGCCAATCCTCTATCTTGTTTTTGAATGTATTACCAAGAACATTAAATATTGACTGCTTTACATGTAGCAAGTTACTTACCCTATCCATAAGTTTCTCACCATCTTGTTTGCTCTGGAGAAGATGCTCCAGATCTTCTTTTGACATAGAGTTTCTACTGAAAAATGACACTATAAACATAGAAATACATTCCCACAAATCCTTGTCACTATACTTTATATTGATACAGAGTTGGTATTCATTTGACTTAGTTAGTTGCCTTAACTCAGACTTACCTTCTGTGTGTGTGATTCCAATATACACTTCTGGGGTAATTGTCAACACTTCAAAGATTTCCATTGTTGCCAGCATTGACTCAATTGCTCCCAAGAATATTTCTGCAATAATTTGATTCTGACAATTATTTTCGTAATTAATGTGTAATGTACAATTGTTTACTGTTGTTTGTAGCCTTGCCTGCCCATGGGTGGAAATATTCAAATCGGAAAGAAACTGTTTAAATACAGGTTGATTGAGCATCTTGTCTTGCCACCCATCTTTAGCAAATATATTTCTCACATTTTCATCCAGTTCATCTGCATATCCCAGTATAAACTTCAAGTATTCTGACGATTGAAACATGTTAGCTCTTTCTAATATCTCAGGTAATGAACTTATTACAAGGTCTTTCAAATTAGATGCCGCAAATCGGCATGCCCAAGCACCATCATGAAGTGTGTTTGTTTCATTGAAATGTGTGTCTTCTGCAAACTGACCATTCTGCGAAACTACCATCATTAGTTCATGCCAATTCAAGTACATGACCAATCGTCCCAGCATTAATTCTATTTCGCAAAGTTTCTGCAAGACAGTTAGGAGAAGATGAGGGACATCACCTGAGATGTAAAAAGTTTTAAGTAGCATGGACGTTGCTTTGACCAAATAAGCTTCTGCACTATAAGGTAAACCTATGTCATATAATGCAATGCCCATCATGCCGGAAATTTTGATTAATTCTTCTATACACTCTTCTCTTTCAAAAGGACGTATGCAGAAACTAAAGTGGCGGATGGCTTGCTTCAACTTTCCCTTATCCATTAAAACAAGGGCACGATCCATTTCTATCCGTGCTGCTGCTTGTTCTGAGTGTGATTTTCTTAGGACTAACGTAAGTTCATCTACAAGATCCTCATATTTTGAGTTATCATCAATCACTTTGTTTAAATTAGTTATTATTTGGTATTGGGCTTCAAAACTGATTTCTATATGATATGGAGCTTCTAACAATAATGGTTTGAGAATATCAATATCTTCATCTATTGACTCTTTGGACAATAAGTGGCTGATCAATCTTTGTTCTGCAATATAAATACGCACATATAAGAGACAAGATGGCTTATCGCTTTGCTGTTCTAAAGCATCGCATAGCTCTTTTATATAAGTGGTTTCTAGTTGTACCCTATCTGATTCAATTAAGCCTGCACGATCCGCATTAATCAAATTAGTCAATATATTTGTTAATTTCTCTATACGGATAACAGTACAGTTATCACTTATGAACTCTTTGAGTTTCATAAAATCCAAATACATCGCATCAATATCTTCAAACCAGAAGAAACTTGTCCAAGCATGATCATAGATGATATTGAACTGTTGTTGAGTGGTACCATGATGCTCACATTCACGCAAAGCTCTATTGAAGCGCCCTTCTGTTTCAGTGCGTGGCCGCTCTAAACCTCTGCAGAGGATACAAGCCTCTTGCAATTCATCTATATATCCGGTGTCAATTCCATCTATTGTACGTAATATACCCTTTTCAATTTCATCAAGTCTTTCTTGTCTCTTCTTATCTAGCTGTCCGATTATCTCTTGTTTCTTTCTGTATTCTTCTGAAAAATTCAAACATTCTAAAGCTACATCTATGCAGCCATGATTAAAGACGGCATTTATACACCAGAGAGCATCGAAAATAGAAACTTCAACTCCATATTTCTCCGACAAATCTTTTTCTACGTCAGTCCGTGTGCTTGACTTGATGAATTGATTAGAAAAGAATAAAGCTCGTGTATATCCGCGGTTAGTGTTAGCAATTTTTTCAATATCGCTTGTCACCTTCGGTTTCCATTGCTTTTTACAGCTGATAGCAAAAGCCCATTTTTCTTTTCCCGATGCACCACCTTCAGCCACATACCATTTATCTGAAATATTAGGTGATACTTCGTAGGTTTCAGCATCCACCTTACCATCACCACCGCCATCAGGCCCTGTCTGAGGCTTGATATTGGGTGTAATCAGTCGTTCGGCACATTTCACGATGAAGTTTTCGAATTCACTCTGCATCTTTTTGGTGGAAAGTATTTCTAACTGTCTGTCAAATAATTCTTTTGTCAGAGGAATATCATAAACTATCTTCGAGTCGGAGAACTTATGAGGTCTTAACTCGTGATAATATGCCACAAAATCGTGAACAGTTACAGATGTTTTTATTTCTTGCTCCATTGTATTACATTTTAGCTTTGATTAGCGAAATAATTTTCTGATTTTTCGTCTCTGGTATTAAATATATTTTGATTTACCAGTAAAATATTTGTAATCCCAAAAAGTGTCTCCAAACTCGGCTGTTTCCGATTGTAAGCATGCGTATTGACCATTTTGAAGCTCTTACCCAGTTTTCCGACATGGCATGTTTGTTTAATTCCTTTTTCGTCAAGAAGATTTTTGATTCTATTCATAATTGCTGGACTTGATTCTCCGTTAAAGATAAGGCTTTTTAGGGATATTTTCAAGAACCATTTATATTTTGTTTTAATAACCAAGGAAAGCGCTGATGATAACTATTTATAATTAAAGTTTTCACACTATCCAAATTATATTTTTTCTTTCTTTCGTCCTGCAACTTTACAGAGGTAAGAATTATTTTCCCAGTTTTCTGCCCTCAAAAAAAAGGTTGGGAATTCATGAGATAACTTCAGAAACAATCGCACTATCGCTTGAATCCTCGCTTAGACTTTTTCTTATTCCTCTTCACAGAAGTTTGTTTTTCCTCTTTGTTAACATCAGGAGTGAATAAACCGGAAGCAGAAGATAAATCCAAATCTAATACATTAATATATAGATGTTTATTGTTTTGTTGTTGCAACGTAGGTATGTCCAGCTGTATCATTGTCCCAACATTTACGTGATTAGATGGATGTTGCTCTGTACAGGCAATTTGTTGTTCCTGCATTTTTAGTTGGTCGGAGATACTACCTTTTTTTATCGTATTATAGTATTCAAAGGATTCGGCTAGTTTCCGCTTATAACCGAATAATCTGTCAAATTCCTGTTCTGCCTGTTGGAATAGGTTTACACGGTTAAAACCACCTGTTACCATTCCTTTTTTGGTGTTCTTATGATTGCTAAGCGGAGATAGCTTCTTTTTATTGGATTGGTCTTTCCGGCTCACTATCAAATGGCAGTGCATATTCAGCTCATTATCTGAACGACTACGATCAAAATGAATCTTACCGTAAAACTTTATATCCGTAGCAGATAGTTCTTTATTAAAGTTGTTAGCATATTCAGGGATAAACACCTCACGGATATAACGTTTCATGGCTTCGGCTTGTTCCTGTTCAGTGCTTCCCATTGCTTGCAATTCCTTTTCCGATGGACTGATATGAATAGCATAAAACTTAGCATCTGTTTTCAAGAGTTGTCCGATATTACTATCTATATCTTTTATAACCTTTGATTTATAGATGTTATCCTCTGTCAGATTGAAAAAGCCTTCGGTATAGATACCCTTTTCTATCCGTTCTAAATCTTCATGTTCTAGGTAATTAGCTAGTTGTCGGCTACTACCAGCATTATTATATGTGCCGTTTGATGGTGGGGCAAAGTCTATGTGCATAGCTCTATATGTTTATCAGATTAGTGATTTCGGTTTTTAGATTTTCTTTCCTTTTGCTATCCATCACACCGCAAGCTGAAAGTTCCGAATAGAGTTGTATTAGGTGAAGCAACTTTTTATAATCCCGTTGGTGTATCTGGTAGAATGCGTTAATTTGTTTGGACTGATTGTTTATCACATCGGCATGATTACAGAACTGTTCACTTAGCTTTTTAAGCACGGCTGTTTGTCTCTCCTGACAGGCTTCCAGTTGAGATAGAATAAGAGTTTCCAAAGTTTTACTGATAGCATCAAAGCGCAAAGCGATAGAATTTGTTACCCGTATCATGGGATTCAGTTGTTCTTCCTCGTAGTGACGGATAAAGCGGATAATATCATCCTGTCTCTTATTTATTTTCGCCAGTTCCGATTTTACGGATTCAGGTGCTTCGGATGGATTGATATGTGCCTTATCTATATACCCGACTGCCAACTTTACAACTTCACTCTTTTTCAGTGAATAGCGTTTGCATATCTTCGCTACCAAAGCTGCTGTTTCCTTGTCTATGGAAATGGTAGTGAATATCGTTTTTCGACTGCTATTTGGCATGATAATTACTTTTTTATAGAAATATAAATAGATAAATACTTGATAATAAGAGTTTTAAAGGAAATGCTTATTGCAGGTGTCATTACAGCGTGTTCTTGTAACATGTTAAAGCCGAAGGCTTTGCCCCGCAGGGCAAGAGGGAAGAACAGGACTTGTCCAGTTCCCTCTTGCTCAATTTAGCGAAACGAGCAAAGCCGGAAGGCGTAGCTGTTTCAGCTAAATTAGGGTGGTAGCACAAGGAAGGAGCAACAATGTTTCATTCCTAAATTTGCTACCTTTTGCTTTCAAGGCTGATTCTTTAATTGATTGGCTTCTTCAAACTGTTTGTAGGTTTGGAAATCGGCACGTTCACGAATGAAAGACCGGATATCACCAGCACGATAATAAGTTTTCTTTCCGATGGTAAAGAAAGGTAGTAGCCCGCTTACCCTATAACGTTGAAGAGTTCGGAAAGATACTTTCAGAAGAAAGGCTAAATCCTGATTATCAAGTATCTTTTCATTATCATCTAATACTTTATCGGTATTGATTAGGGATTTTAAGTCTTTCCCTATTTCAGTGAGTTTCTTGGATAGCTTCTCCATCCATTTATCAAAGTTTTCGTTGTCTATATACATTTTGCTTCATTTTTTGGTGATACATCATGAATGTCAATCGATTGATGATGCAAAAATCGGCAGAATGGAGAATCAGAAAAAGAGGAGTAGGTAACTACTCCCCTGAAAATAAAATTCAAATAGTTGTAAATAAGAGAATTATAAAACCATTTTGTCTAATGTTTATTAGATCGTTTACGGGCTTCTTTGTTAATTGCATTCTTTAAAGCATCTAATGTTTTGGTCAGATTGAATGGTTTACGCATAAAAATAGCATCCAGTTTATCGTATATACTTCCAAATCTCAAATTGAAAAGGACTTCAAAACCGTGAGCTAAACGAACTAATGGGACGGGCTTTCCGTCTTTTCCGACTACTTCGCCTAAAAAAGATAACCCTATTACTATTTCAGCAATACCAATAATCCCCAAGTCCTTTGACTTAGGGATTACGTATAGATCTGATTCGAATGTTGGTGAGATAGGTGAAACAAATGATTCAGGATGCTTAATTTTTAGACTTAATAGTTCCAATTCTACATTGATAATAGCTAGCACTTTATGCAGATAAGAATTTTTAAGCGCATTTTTCCCCCTGCTCGCACTGATATAGCTCTTTTAAGGGTGCTATCTCAATACGAGTGAGATTCAGCATCCGAAAGATGTTGGAGTTATCTTTTGAATTGCCAATTGTTGCTATGCACCTGATAAATTCGTCATAAGCGTCTTGCATTTCTGTGTCAGTTACTTTTTGTGAGGAATCAGTCAATAAGATGGTAATCCTCGTTTTTGATAAATCATTCATAAGCATGAAGTGTTTAATAATTAATGAGTATTAATAATCAGACTAAAGTCTGTTACATGTTGCTGAATGATTTCTGTATATCTTTAAAACATGAATCCAATCTTTATTGAAATAGCATTATGACTTAGTTTCTCTGCAAACTCGGCAGTAAACAATGATTGCTTTTGCGTTTTCAGTCGTTCAAGTTTCTGGGATTCATATCCTAAAGCCAAGAATAACTTCTTACTTTTACAAATAGAATATTCTACCCCCGCAGATGGATTCAGATAAAAACCTCCATTAGCATTTTTATTCGGTGCAAAACTATATCCAACGCCACATTCTATATAAGGAGTGAACTTTCTAGGTTTTATGATTAAAAATTTTGCATCGGCAAATAACGGGATCAGAACTTTCTCATAAATAGATAATCCTGTCCCGACACCGACAGAGAACCGTTTGTTGATGGCATAATAACCCAGAACCTGTAATGAAAAAGGAG
>Ga0137298_10320_pt1 | contig 43377 bp, 35 predicted proteins | sample RamsorincwithD2O_2_FD_97182 | JGI IMG/M metagenome (GOLD analysis project Ga0137298, IMG submission 97182) | Mouse cecal microbial communities from Vienna, Austria - Glucosamine amended with D2O | ecosystem: Host-associated > Mammals > Digestive system > Large intestine > Cecum | place: Austria...
GTCAACTCGTGAGCCGAATTTTATGAAGCCGAGATGCCCGTCGATGTTGGCCTTATGGCCTTTGCGGGCATAAGTCACGATTCTTCTTGCCATGGCTCCGGCTATCTGTCGGGCCACGATAGTAGTTCCGTCGGGAGTGGTCATGGCGATAGTGCTTCGCTCGTTGTCGGTGCTTGCTTTCGGGAGGTAGGCGGAGAGGAAGCGCCCGCGATGATGGCGCACATATTCCACGGCGCCGTCGATAGGATACCAGTTGGCATGGACGTTCAGGGGCGACATGAACACCGATAGCATTATCACCTCTTTTTTCAGGTATTCCGGCTCAAACACTTTTTCTATTGCCACAACTTTCCCGTCGACAGAACTGACCACCATGTTCTTTCTGTCGCCTTTGTAATGGCGTTTGGGACAACGGAAGAAATTAAAGACGAAAAGGTATACTACAACCGAAATTGTGGAGAAGATAACGGGTATGGCATGCGGAGGCATAAAAAGCCACACCGGCACGTTGAGCGCGGCAAGCACGAGGAGCAGTAGGATGAGTATGTTGGTGCCTTCTCTATGAATTTTCACGTGATCTCTGGCTTTTGTCGGGTTGAGGGGTATTGGCTTGACCCTAAGGTCCGGGAGAGGTGTGCCGGATTAATATTGAATGCAAATTTACTGTTTTTATCTGTGTTTCGCAAATTTTTCGTAACTTTACATGCCTTTTTCACTGGCCAACTAAGACGAGATGGAACAAAGACAAGCATTATTGGTTATAAATCCTGTGGCCGGCACACGGTCAAAACAGGGTCTGGAAGAAGTGGTTTCGCGCCGTTTGGAAGAAGTGGGAGTGTCGGTGAAGACAGTCCGGACTTCAGGCTCCGGCGATGCTGCCGAGTTTGCAGGCAGCGCGGCGTCAGACGGTTATGAAATGGTGATTTCAGCAGGGGGCGACGGCACTGTGAATGAAATAGCCGGGGCTTTGTCTCACACAGACACTGCTCTCGGGATACTTCCGTTGGGCTCAGGCAACGGGCTTGCGCGTTCGCTCGGCATACCGCAGGATGTGGTGGAAGCCTTGAATATTATTGCCGAAGGACATTCAATCAGATGCGACCGGGGGATTGTGAACAGCCTGCCGTTTTATTGCACTTTCGGAGTGGGTTTCGATGCTGCCGTGAGCGAAAAATTCGCGTCGATGAAGAGGCGCGGGAGAGTCACATATGTCAGAAGCGTATTTCAGGAGTTTCTGAAATATCGCAGCCAGCCTTATGCGCTATCTATCGGCGGAGCGGTCATCACCGAGCAGGCATTCCTGATAGCTGTGTGCAACGCTTCCCAATATGGCAACAATGCCTATATCGCTCCGCAGGCCAAACTTTCCGACGGGTTGCTCGACATAACAGTGGTGCATTCCGGCTCTCCATTGTCGACTATGAAGGTTGGCGTTGATTTGCTTACGGGGTATCTTGACCGCAACACGAGTATTGACACATTCAGGGTGAGCGCGGCCACGATCACTCGGCTCGGATGCGGGCCGGTGCATGTTGACGGCGACCCGCTTACGCTTGGGAGGAGCCTTGAAACCACATGCGACCCGGCGGCTCTCACAGTCTATGCACCGGAGAAGGAGTCGGAGTTCAAGCCCATAATGTCGCCGCTTCGTGCCATGCTTGACGATCTCCGCTATGATGTGCTTTCCAAATTTCGCTGATTTTAGAGCGCGCTCTTACACATGTGTGCTCCCCTCGCCGAATAACGGCAGGCAATTTCAGCCGGGATTTGGGATGATTATCTGATTGCCTTGATGATGAGGTAGGCTATGTAGGCGGCGTAACCGGCTGCGAGGATTGCCCCTTCCCGGCGGTTGATGGTGCGCTTGCCCCATACCCAGCCGAATATCCAAAGAAGGATGGAGCCGGCGAGCAGCACCCCGAAGTCGAAGGCGTTAATCGTGCCGAGGTCAAGAGGCTTCACTGTGGCGCAGATGCCAATAATCATAAACACGTTCAGCACGCATGAGCCCACGACGTTGCCTACAGCAATTCCGGAATGCCCTTTCAGGGCAGCGACGAGCGATGTGAACAAATCGGGAATTGAGCTCCCTATGGCAACTACTGTCAGCCCCACCATAGCTTCCGACATTCCGCATTTGCGGGCTATCCCGGACGCCCCGGAAACAATCCAGTTGCCGCCAACCACGAGGGCCGCAAGACCGCCGGCTATCATTATGCAGCAGAGCCATATCCTGATAGGCTTTTGAGGCACAGGGCTGTTGCCGGCGGTGGGTGGTGTGTCTTGCATACGGGCAATCATATATGTGACGTAGCCATAGATTATTAGGAAACATATAAGCACAAGCCCGTCAGAGCGGTTCATAATGTCGACCCGGGCATTGTCTACCAGTGTGTCGCAACCGAGAATGAAAAGCACTGCCGACGATAGAATCACCATTGGAAACTCTTTGTGGAGAGTCTGGCCGCTCACCAGGATCGGGCGCACCATGGCGCAAATGCCGATTACGAGAAGTATGTCGAAGATATTGGCGCCCAGAATATCGCCGACGGCAATCTGGGCTTTGTCCTGAATGGTGGATGTCAGCGAAATTACGAGGTCGGGCGTGGAGGAACCGAATGCCACTATCGTGAGGCCGATCACAAGGTCTGACACTTTGAAGCGACGTGCTATGGCCGAGGCTCCGTCGGTGAGATAATTGGCTCCTCCCATCACAAGGACAAGACCGAGGCAAAAGAAAAGAATCTCGTGGAACATAGTGTAATGATTAAGGATTTCAAGATAATATAATAAGGAGAGGGGAAAGAGCCTTGCAATCGTCATGACCGCCGGCCGGTTCAACAACAAAAGGCTCTTACGAAATTAAAACGTAAGAGCCTTTCCTAAGGTTTTAAACCTGATATATTGAGAAAACTGTGGGCTATTCGTTGCGGAGGTGGTTCACGGGGTTGCTTCTGGCAATGGAGAGGCTGTTGATAGTGACCACTGCGATAAGCACCACGATTATCGCTGCAATGCAAAGCGCCATGGTGAGCGGCGACAGGCTTGTCTGTTCGGAATATTGCGACAGCCACCGTCTGCCGACAATGATGGCCATGACTCCTCCCATCAGAAGCGAGGGGATGGCAACAATTAATATGTTTTTGCAGAACAGTTTTACTATCTCGGTGGCCGGGGTGCCTGATACTTTGCGGATTGCAATCTCTTTTGCCCGACGCTGCACTTCGTCGGCAGTGTATCCTATCAGGCCGATGACAGCGATTACAAGGATTGCGATGCCCACTACCATAACCGAGGTGCCGAAACGTTTCACAGGAGCTGTGAGAATCTCCATGCTGTTCTTGCAGGGGGAGAGATATGGCTCCGTCGGCAACCGGAAACTGTCGATAACCTTCTGGGCATTGCCAAGAGTCTCCGGCGTGAGATTTGTGAATTTTATATAGAGGTTGTCTTCCACTTTTGACGATGGGAACATAACGGCTCCCCGTTTGTCGGCTGTTTCTTCCTCTATTCCGCCCTTTTTTATGGTTGCGATCACTCCGCAGATGGTGAATTCGTTAAATCCGTCGAGACCCATGTGCTCGGTTATATGGAATGTGCTGCCGATTGCGTTTTCAGGATTCAATCCGTGATACTTTTGAAGCATTTTAATGAATTGCTCGTCAACGATTGCCTGATGCACAGTGCTGTCGGCATTCTCACGGAATGTTTCGCCTTGAATCAGCCTCATTCCCATCACGTCGATTATGTCGCGGTTGGCATAATACATGTCGGCTGCGTTGAAAGTGTTATAAGTGTCGTCGTCAGATTTCCACACATTGTTGCCGGATATTCCTCCAAAATAATCTTGATAGGCGGATGACACCCCTTCCACGTCGCTAAGTTTTCGCAGTTCGTCAACTAATGCCTGACGGTTTTCCATAGGCACGCCATAGAGGGGCAGGCGCGCTACATTCTCATATTCAAACCCCATTTCTGTATTGTTGAGATGAGAATATTGCCTCCACACAAGTGAGAGCAGGCACAGGAGAAGCCCTGTGGCGAAAAACTGCACGGCGAGCAAGGCCAGTTTCCAGTTGCGTCGCCCCTGGGTGGCTGTGCGGAATGCGGCGGCTACGGGAGTGTTGCAGTATATCCACGCCGGGATGCAGCCGGTTATTACAAGCAGGACCACGCACACCAGCGCCTCTACGAGCCATACGCTTCCGGTTGACAGCAGCTGATCCGGAGTGTAGCCAAGCAGCTCGCGGCACAAGTCGGAGAAGCACAGCACAAGCAGCACGGCAAGCGCCATCGACACTATGAGGAAAAACAGGCTTTCACCCATCACTCGCCCGAACAGAGGCCCGTTGCCTGTGCCGTAGCATTTACGCACAGCCATCTCCTTGCCGCGCTTTCCCATTTGTCCAAGACATATGAGAAGATAGTTCAAGGCTGCGCTCATAATCATAATCACTGCAAGAAGAGATAAAATCCATATCATTGATTTCACACCTTCGCGATTGTGATAGCTGCCCACAAGCGGGTGAGTGACGTTCACCTTATAGTTGACCATGGCAAGTGTCTCCGAATCGATGTTGTCTTTGAGCATGCGCTCTATGTGAGGCTTAAGCTCGTCGGGAGATGCATCTTTTGCAAGTTTCACAAAGCTGATGTATCGGTCGTTGCCAATCCAGTTGTCAGTGCCGTCATAAGAGAAAACGCCTATTGTGGGAAGACTGAGATAAATGGAGTTTGAGATTGTGGAGTTTAAGGGATAGTCTTCATAGATGCCTCCGATTGTCACTTTATATTCCTCAGAGAGCTCAGGGGCGCAAAGTTCCATTCCTACGGGGCTGCCTCCTATTTTCTCAGCCAGCGAGCGAGGAATCATAACGCTGTTTTTCACGGCCAGCACTTCGTGGGGATTGCCGGCAAGGATTGGGGTCGCGAATATGTCGAAGTGGCAGCTGTCGGCCATGATGATTCCGAGGACATCGAAAGTGCGGCCATCGTTGGTTCTGACAGAGGTGTTATACATCAGAGGAGTGTGGCGGGTGGCGGCCTCCACCTGAGGCGCGTATCTTTTCAGACCGGGGGCGGTGGCCCCGGGAGTCTGGTAATACTCTTTGTATTCCTCGTTCTGGGTCACGCTTTCGGCGACGTAGTATATGCGGTCGGCGTCGGGGAAGAAAGTGTCGTAGGTGTCTTCAAAATATATCTTTGCCACCAGCAGAAAACCGATTGCAAGCCCTATTGTGAGGCAGATGATTTTAGTGATGTTCCGGCGAAGGTCGGAAGTGAAGAAGCGTAGCATGGTCACATTTTGTCGTTAAGGTTTTCTACTATCTGTCCGTCGAAGAGATTTATGATTCTGTCGGCGTTAGAGGCATCTTTGTGGGAGTGAGTCACCATAATGATAGTGGCTCCGTCGCGGTGAAGCTCGTTGAGGAGTTGCATCACTTCCGACCCGTTCACGGAGTCAAGATTTCCGGTGGGCTCGTCGGCGAGAATCAATCCCGGTTTGGCTACTATTGCGCGTGCTATGGCGGCACGTTGCTGCTGGCCGCCCGAGAGCTGTGAGGGGTAATGACTGCTGCGGTGAGATATTCCCATGCGCCTCATGGCCTCGTCCACACGTTTCTCTCTTTCGCTTCGCGATAGTTTAAGATTGTTGAGAGGGAGCATGATATTATCGTGGATGTTCATCTCCTCGATGAGGTTGAACGACTGAAACACGAACCCGATTCTCCCTTTGCGCCATGCCGTGCGCTGGTTCTCCTTCAGGTTTGCCACCTCCTCGCCGTTGAGCATATAGCTTCCGGATGATGGGTTGTCGAGAAGGCCGAGGATATTGAGCAGAGTTGACTTTCCGCAGCCTGAGGGGCCCATGATTGCCACAAACTCTCCGTCGGCCACGGATAGGCTCACGTTGTTGAGGGCTTTTGTCTGCACGCTGTCTGTGCGGAAAATCTTATCAATGTTTTTAATTTCTATATTCATATCGGTGTCTGGTTTAATTATTTGTTTCCATTATAAAAGTATGTCGGCGATTGCCGGGAAAAGGTGGCTAATCGTTTGAAATGATTATTTTGTCGGCGTCGCCGAAAGCCGAATAAGAGCTTGTGATTATTCTTTCTCCGGGTTGAAGCCCCTCTGTCACTTCATAGAACTGAGGATTCTGCCGTCCGATTTTTATGTCTCTTCGAGTGGCGGATTTGCCGTTGGGGGCTACCACATATGCCCATTTCCCGCCTGTTGTCTGATAGAATGAGCCTCGTGGCACCATAATTGCCCTCGCCAGCTCTCCCAATTGAAGATTTATAGGGTAGCTCTGGCCCACGCGGATATTTTCCGGGATAGTCCCTTCAATCACAAGGTCTGCCTTGAACTTGCCGTCGCTTACCTCCGGATAGACTTTCTTTACTGCCACATCGAATTGCCGGTTCTGTCGTGACACTTTTCCGTGAATTCCCGGAATTACGCGGTCAATATAATGCTCGTCGATGCTGACAGTAATCTTGTAGTTGTCGAGAATGTTGATCTGTCCCACCTGCTGCCCGGCTGCTATGTTCTGCCCCAGTTCGGCAGAGAGAGACCCAAGCTGCCCGCTGTGTGACGCCCTTATGTTAAGATTGTCGGCGCGCTGGCGCACAAGGACGAAATTCTCCTGCATGTTGTGGAGGCTTTCGCGCATCATGGCCACCTGCACGGAGCGATACAGGGAGTCTTGCCTCAGGCGGTCTTCGAGCAGCGACAGGCTTGCGCGAGCGAGCTGAAGGTCTTCATCGGCTTTAAGGAACTCCTCGCGCGAGGTGAGGTTCTCTTTATACAAAGTGTTCTGCTGCTCCCACAGGCGTTGCTTGCGGTTGAGTTCAGTTCGGGCGGAGAGGAGGTCTTGTTTTATTTGAAGGCGTTCCTTCTCCATGGCTATCTCCGTGTCGCGAAGCATGTTCTGCTTCTCTGCAAGCTGCGATTCGGAGTCAAGGATTTGCTGGCGCAGCCCCGGGTTGTGGAGCGTAAGAATAATGTCGCCGGCGTTAACCATGGCGCCCTCTTCCACCCACTTTGTCTCCACCACTCCCGATTCGAGGGCGGAAACCTGCACGATTATGCCGGTTTCAACCTTTCCGTTGAGATGAACATAATCGTTGAATTCTCCTTCTGTCACATCTCCGAACAGCATTCCGGCTGTAGTGGCGCGATAAGTAGTGCTGTTATTGCTGACTAATGCCCGGATTATGATGCCTGTTGCGATTAAGGCCAACAGTATGATCCAACCGTATTTTCTGAGAAAAGGGTATTTGATCTTTATTTCAGTATCCATTTGCACGTTCTGTTTTTATTCTTTGATAAGTTTTGCTCCGAGGTAATATGAGAGGGTGATGCCGCTGATTATCTTTTGAATGCGCTTCCCTTCAAGGTTTGCTATTGCGGTGGCCAGCTTGGCGCTCGACGTGTAGAGGTCTATCACCGACGAGTTGCCGAGCTCATATTTTCTGCGCACGGCGTTGTATGCCAGTTGCTCTGCCTCCACTCTTTGCTGCGCAGCCTCCAGTTCATCTGCGGCCGCCTTGAGGTCGAGTCCGGCTTCGGTGGTTGCCCTCTCGATTTCATATATAGTCCTGTCGAGGCGTGTTCTGGATTCTTCCACTTCTATCTTTGCTCGTTTCACGCGGTTTACGTTTGCCAGCCCGTCGAATAAAGGAATAGATATTGACAAGGCTATATATTCACCTATGTTGTCTTTGAACTGCTTGCCGAATCCCGGCGCTGAGAGATTGCTGCCCATAAGTTTATAGTAGGATGACGTCACTCCTCCGGTCAGCGAAATCTTAGGGGAGAATCCACCTTTTTCCGCTCTCAGATTATATTCGCTTTCTTTGAGGGCCAGCTCCGCTTCTGCAATTCGCGGATGCTTGGAATCTGACAGGCCCGGAAGAAATTCGTCTGAAGGGTCATGCTCGAGTTCGAGAGGCTCTTCCGACAGTTCCATGCCCATTGCGCCTCGCAGCTGCAGATAGGCTTTGGCGAGCAGATTGCGCTGGTTGGAGAGTTCATATCTGTCGGTTGCCACCACCGCTTTCATCTCGGCCACATCGGCTCCGCTTTTCACTCCTAATTCTTCTCCGCGCATGGTTGCGCAGAGGTCGGTGCTGTCACGCTGCAGTTGAATCTGCATCTGGCCGACCATGGCTTTGCAATAGTCTACGTTGTAGAACGCTTTGATGACTTCAAGCGAAATCAGGTCTTGCTCAACCTGGGCGGCCTGCACGCTTCGCAGCCGGGCCACTTGCGAGGCTTTAAGACTGTTGACTGACACAAGCCCGTCAAACAGGGGGATTGAAAGATATAGCCCGTAGCCTGTGGAGAGAGTCTGCTTGTTGTCGTAGGTGTTGGTTTCGGGGTCTATATTGCGTCCGAAGCTAATGTTGCCGCTTCCCGACAGGCTTAACGATGGCATAAGAGATGATGCAGAGATACGCTGGTCGGCTTTCGCTTTTTCCGTGGACAGCATTTGCAGCCGGTTGGTGTGGGCATGGTCGCGGGCGTATATCAGGCAATCGTTGAGCGTCATCGCTGCTGAGGCGCAGAATGATGTCAGAGAAATCAGAGATATTATTAGTTTGCGTTTCATGAGGGCAAAGTTAGGGTGGTTTAGGCTGAGATGGAAGGGAAATTATGGGAATCGCGCTTTTTGATATGGAAATTGTCAAAAAATTTGACACTGAAAAATTGAGTTCTATTGCAGAATCAATTAATTTTGCACTTCAAGCGGGCTTTAAGGACTTTAGGGTCTTTAAGGACTTTAAGGTCATTAGGGTCATTAGGGTCATTAGGGTCTTTAAGGCTATTAAGGTTGCTGAGCCGTAAGGCTCTTAACGGAATTGAAAGAATGAAAGTCTTGATTGTAGATGATAATGCCGCTGTGCGCACCACTCTGAAGATGGTGCTGGCCGGTGAGTTTGATGATGTGGCGGCAGTGGGCGACCCGAAACTGCTGCCGGCGTTGCTTTCCGCCGGCAATATCGATGCTGTGTTGCTCGACATGAATTTTGATAATCACAAACTTGACGGCAGCGACGGCATTTTCTGGCTTGAACGCATAAAAGAGTGCGAGGATGCCCCGGCTGTTGTGCTGATCACTGCTTTTGGCGATGTGCCGCTGGCTGTTGAGGCTATGAAGCGAGGTGCGGAGGATTTTGTCACCAAGCCGTGGGACAATGACGAACTCATAGCCAAACTTCGCCGGGCTATAAATAAGAACCGTCTTCATAGGGAAGAGGGTAGGAGCCTGAATAAAGCCCGTGAGCTTGAAGAGAAGGTTTCTCGTCAGGAGCAGATGACTCTCGAGGAGATGAAGCGTTCGCATATCATGTCGGTAATCGAGAGGTGTGGCGGCAATCTCACGGCGGCTGCCGAGCAGCTTGGCGTGAAAAGACAGACTCTTTATAATGTGCTGAAAAAGGTGTGAAAAGGTTTTGTCTTAAATGGTGGCTGTTTTGGGGAGCCGGGCTTTGTGTCGCGGCGGCTTCTGTGTTGTGTTTTGTTAAAGGTCACTGGCCTTGGGGAGTGTTGCTGCTGATTTTGTTGGGTTTTGTGGCTGCCGGGCAGTGGCGTCTTGTGATGCGCCTTGCAAACCTGATGAAAGTGTATGTGGCCGGGCTGGAGGTTAACGACCATACAATGTGTGTCGACATCGGAGGGGAGGGCTCTGAACTGCGCGGAATGTCGGATTCTATGAATCGCCTCACCGAGATTTACAGAAGCAGCAATATGGAACTTGAGACCCGAAAATTATATTACGACCGAATCCTGAGGGTGATGACCCATGAGATGCGCAATTCAATCACGCCTGTCATAGCGTTGGCGCAAGATATGAAAAAGCGTGGAGATAAGTATGATGCGGAGTCGGCGTCAGAGGCGCTTGAAGTGATATTGAGCCAAAGCTGTGGCATAAAACGCTTTCTTGACTCTTATTATCAGCTCACACATTTGCCCGACCCAAAATTGGAGATGCTTGATGCGTCCGGCTTTTTCGACCGTATGAAGTGTGTGGGCAGCGTAGAGTGCAAGCGGCTGGGGCTTGGCGAAGACGTGCTGGAAATCAGTGTGGCAAATGGATTGAGAATGAATGCCGATGAAGATTTGCTTGCCCGGGCGGTAGGGAATCTTGTGAAGAATGCGCTGGAGGCAGTTGCCGGAAAGGAGAGCCCGGAAGTGAGAATCATGGCAGCGCATGTTGACGGCGGCATCGGGATAACGATAACCGATAACGGTTGTGGCTTTGCCTCCGGAGGGGGAGAGGGGACCGATATGCTTTTTCAGCCGTTTTATACAACCAAGGCGGGAGGCACAGGCGTAGGGCTGTGTCTCAGCCGCCAGATTGCACGTCTGCATGGCGGCGACCTGCGCTTGCTCAACACGTCGGGCAACGGCTCGACAATGTTGCTGACAATAAAAGCGTAGAGGCCGACAGTTAAGATAAACTTACAGGGAGCTCCGCATCATGCGCCGCCAGTTGCGGAACCCTATGAACGCTATGGCCGTGTAGAGGGTGTAAAGAACCGCATAGAGCGGAATCCCCTTGTAGGCGTATAATGCCACGCATACGGCATCGACGGCAATCCAGGCAATCCATTGCTCAAGATATTTGCGAGCCAGCATCCACATAGCTACGATGCTTAATGCCGTGGTGAACGCGTCGGCCAGAGGGACTGTGCTGTCGGTAAGGAACCGCAGCCCGCAATAGAGCCCTGCCCACAGGGCAAGAAACACGGAAGCCGACAGAGCAAGCTCTCGGGGCTTTATTCTTGTGATAGGGAGCTCTTGCTTTTTGTTTTTCTGTCTGTCGCCGGTCTGCCTGTCCCCCTTGATTCTTGCGCGAGTCCATGTGGCGTAGCCGTAGATTGCGATAAGGAAATAATAGATGTTGATGGCAAAATCGGCGTAGAGGCCCTTGTGAAGGTATATCCACATTGAAATTGTGGGCATAAGGATAGATGCGAACCACAGCCTTGAGTCGGCGTGATATTCCCACCAAAGATACAGGAGCCCGACGCTGAACCCGAGTATCTCAAGAACCTTGTCCCATGGAATTTCTGCGAATGTAATCATAGGGTGAGTGTTACTGTTGCGAGAACATTTGCTGTGGCTTGTGCTGCAAATCCGGCATAGCGGTAGATCACGGGTTTGCCGTCTTCCAGATAGTAGCCGGCGCCTGAGTAGCCGTTGTTGAAATATTTCTCATTGAAGAGGTTGTAGACAGTCACTCCGAGGCGGAGCTCTTTTGTGGCGGGGAGTTTTTTAAATGTGTAGGCCAAAGAGAGGTCAGACACAAAGTAGGAGTCGAGCTTGGCCTCAGCGCTCCGGGCATTGTTCATATACTGGCTCGACACATAGCGGCTCATGAGAGAGATGTCGAAACCTGCGGCATGGAAATTAAATGCGTTGTGCATAATCACATCGGGAGAAAAAGAGATAGGAGTGTCGCCGCAGTCGATGGTTATCGGGTTTGTCCATTCATCTTCGTAGATATATTCCACAAAATTGCGTATGCGGTTGCGCGAGAAAGTGGCGTTGATTTGCCAGTCGAACCAGTCGGCGGGCTTTAGCGAGCCTTGCAGCTCAATGCCCATGCGGTAAGAGTCGGGCACATTCACGCTGATGGCGTTGCCGGTGTCGGAGAGTTGTCCGGTGGCCACAAGCTGGTTCTTATAGTCCATTAGATAGAGGTTCGCTCCAATTGAAAAGAGCCTGTGGGAGAAAGAATATCCGAGCTCATAGTCAAACATTCTTTCCGCCTCCGGATAATGCCCGGGGTCGCTGTCGGTGAAGTTGTCTCTTGTAGGCTCCTTGTGAGCGACGCTCCAGGAGGCATAGGCACGATGCGACTCATTGTTATAGGCCACCCCTAACTTCGGGTTGAAGAAATTCCAGTCGCGGTGGATGTCAAGGTGTGCCATTGCATCGGTGTTCCAGTCGAAATTGTCGCTTGCCCCGGTGATTGTGTAGTGGATGTGGCGATACTGGAGGTCGGCATAAGCTGATATGCCGTTCCGGATGTCATAGTCGGCGCGGACAAAAATATTTGAGTCAAACTTGCGTCCCGTGTTATGATAATATGGCTGCAAAGGATTGATGGGGCCTACATAATTACGCACCCATTTTATTTGTCCGAAATGGTTCCCCCTGTGCCAGTTGGCTGCGCCGCCGGCTGTGAGCGAAAGCGAGTTCTTCTTGAAATTCACGTTAAACATACCGCCTCCGAAATCGTTGTCATTATTCTTCAGGCGAATCAGGTCGGATTTTTTTATCTTGTTCCCTTCCGCGTCGAGAAATGGCGGCAGGCCGTATTCGGAAAGAGTGCGGTCTGTCTTGTACTGGTCATAATATCCATCCCCCTTTGTGTAGTGCAGGGCGGCGTTTATTGTGACGTATTGCCCTGCATTCCGGTTGAACAGCAATTGGAAATGATGCTGGGTGAAATTGTCGCACTGGTCGGGATAGAAAGCGGTTTTCCCTTCGGAATCAGTGTATTTCCCACAAGGATTATAGCGCCGGCCATATAGCTCCATGTCTTCTTTAGAGGCGTAATCCCAGGCCATGTAGGTCTGCTCTTTTCCTCCGAATGCGAGAATACGCAGAGAGGTGTTGTCGGAGCGGTAAGCAAGCTGCCCCATGTAGCTCCACAGCTTGGAGAAGGCGCGGTCGATATATCCGTCAGACCCTATATGGCTGAATCTTGCGTCGGCGCTCCAGTGGTCGCCGAAAAGGCCGGATGACACTTTGATTGTCTCTTTATTTGAATTGAAGGAGCCATACGAAACCGATACCGAGGCTGAACGCTCTGTAGACGGAGCGTCGGTGAGCATGTTGATTGACGCGCCGAAAGCCCCTGCGCCGTTTGTGGAAGTCCCGGCTCCGCGCTGCACCTGGATGTCGCGCAAAGAGGAGGCAAGGTCGGGCATGTTGACCCAATACACATTGTGGCTTTCGCTGTCGTTGATAGGCACACCGTTGGCAGTGATGTTTATTCGTGATGCGTCGCTTCCTCTCACTCTTATGCCTCCATATCCAATGCCTCCTCCGGCATCGCTCGTGGCCACAATCGAGGGGGTCATCTCAAGCAGGTTAGGGATGTCTCGGCCGTCGTTGGCCTTGGCAATTTCCTTACGGCTTATGTTGGTGAAGGCCACCGGAGTCTTCACGCCGGCGCGATTTGCGGTTATTTCCACTCCATTGAGTTCAACTGCGAGAGTGTCTGTCATTTCAGAAGCAGACACCGGTGTGGCATTTTCAGCCATGCAGGGGAGACCAATCATGGAAGCCATGACCGCTCCCCATGAAAAGCGATGTTTCATGAGTTAAAATTTTTCTTTACGCCGGTACTAACCGGATCAAGTTCAAAGGGTCTGTTCTCAGCCCCACATCCGCATGAGAATCATCTGTTAGAAGATAAAGCCCGAATTGCAACGGAAATGGTGCACCCCTAAATATGTTATGCCGTCATTCCGGCGCCGGCCTGATGGCATTGTGGCTGCAAAGTTACGAAATATTATGCAGTGGCTGAATATTTTTTTGCTGTAATTTGTTATCGAGGTATAGAAAGGTTATAAAGAAAAGGAAGAGATGAGAAAAGAAGATATTATGCGGGAGGCTATCTCTCTCGCCGACGACAATGTCAGAAACGGGGGAGGCCCGTTTGGAGCCGTGATTGTGAAGGATGGCAAGGTCGTTGCCACCGGCGTAAACCGGGTCACTGCCAACAATGACCCCACGGCACATGCCGAGGTCAGTGCAATACGCAATGCCTGCAAGAAACTGAAGACATTCGACCTCAGCGGCTGTGAGATATATTCGTCTTGCGAGCCGTGCCCGATGTGTCTCGGAGCCATATACTGGTCGCGCATCAAAAAGATATATTATGGCAACAGCAAGGCTGACGCAAAAGACATAGGGTTTGACGATTCGTTCATATATGATGAGCTGGCTTTGCCCTACGGGCAGCGCCATGTGGCTATGGAGAGGCTTTTGGGCGACGAGGCAATAGCCACCTTCAACGAATGGAAGAGCAAGCCGGATAAAACTGAATACTGAAGCAAGTGTTTTTGAGCGCGTCGTACATTTGTACAACGCGCTCTTAACGATTTGAATAAATTTGAAAAATTAGAGGAATCAATAATCATTATAAGCCGGCAGAAAATAAAGATGCGTCTCAGCCATCAGCTCACTAAAGCGGCTCTTGAAAACGAACATAAGGAGAATCTGCTCAATCAAGAGCGGATACGCGAGACGGAACTGATAGCACGGCATGAACGTGAGATGATGAAAAAGGAAATAGAGCAGAAGGGCAGAGAGCTTTCGGCGACTGCGATGTTTGTGACATCGCGTAACGAGCTTATAGAAGATATTGTGAAAAGGCTTGAAATAATCAATGACAAATATGACATAGACGATATAAGAAAACTTAATGTTTCGTTAAGGCAACAGGCGCGTTCCTCTATTGACCGCGAGAGCCTTGTCGTGAATTTCGAGGCTGCCGACCCTGATTTTGCACGTAGGCTTATGAGCGAGCATCCGGATCTTCTTGACAGCGACGTGAGATTCCTTTCTTATGTCAGGATGAATATGCAAAACAAAGACATTGCCTCGCTCCTAAACATAGCCTCCGATTCATGCAAAAGAAGGAAAATAAGATTGAGTAAAAAGCTCGGGCTGTCCACATCGGGCGACTTGTATAACTATATTGTCGGGATATGAAATGGAATAGTGTTTTACGATAAATAAATTCTTCTGTCGGAATGTCAGGCGCATATTGCCGCATGAAACGATTGTTGATTTTTTAAATGTCAAAATGCCATGAATATGGCCGTTAACATATTTGTCACCTATTTGTCACCCCATAGTTTTTGGCCGAATTGTTGCAAAGAACTAACTTTAGGGCATCAAACAAAAAATTTGTTAACCCTACTAAATTATCCTCTATGATCAAGAAGCTGACATCATTATTGGGATTGGTTGCATTAGGAGGGGGCGTGGCGATTTATTCGACTGATATTATAGCCACGCACCAGACGGCAGCAAGGCCCGGAGAAACGAAGAAGGAGATAGGCGGGAAGTTGAAGCTGACTCCATCGAACAAATTCAATGTAGTGTCAAATCCTGAGGAATTTTTCAGGCCCGGTGCAGTTTTTGGCAAACGTTCATTGCAAAGGAGTGTTAAATCCGGGATTAAACGTATAGCGGCCGCTCCCAATGTGGCGGACAGCCTGCTCCTTTACGGGCTCAACTATAGCGACGGCACCTGGCAGACACTTTCAGGTCTTGACTCTAAGGTGTATTCTTTTCAGTCAGCGCCGGCGTCGCGCTTTGTGGAGGCTTCTCCCGCGAATCTTGAAAAGCCTATGGCGGCTTTTTATGCCAAAGGGAAGTTCTATCTCCTTTTCAGCGACATGGAGACAGACGAGAACTATAACAGCCTCTCTTCGCTTCGCATGAAGGTATATGACGCATCCTCATGGGAGGAACTTGACGATGTTGTTATATCGGAAATGTCGATGGGTATGGATTGGTATCTGCGCCAGGTAGCGGCATACGACCCGACGACTAACAAGGCGTATACAATGTCGTGGGGCGACGGCAAGCCGCTTATATCGATAGATGTCGACACTTATGAGGCCAGGATTATCGGAGGAAATGCAAATAAGTTCATCCAGACAATGTTTGTTGACTCTGACGGCCAATTGTATGGCATCACTTTCGATGAAAAGAAGCTTTACAGGATAGACAAGAGTACCGGGGCGATGGAAGAGGTAGGCGATCTCGAGCTTCCGTTCAACATAAGCGCCGACCCGATGTCTGCGGTATATGACCCGGCCGGAAAGAGAGCCATATGGGTTGCTGTGGATGGCAACAGTAAGGAGTCTGCGCTTTTGAGTGTGGACCCTGTGACCGCAAAGGTTGAGAAAATTGCGGATATGCCCGGCAATGAGCATATCCTCGGTCTTTACACGCCAGAGACTCCGGCAAATGCGCCGGCAGCCCCGACAAAAATAAGTTATGCGGGTGGCAAATTATGTATGAAGGCCCCGTCATCCACACATTTTTCAGGGGAGGAGCTTTCAGGCGCGCTTACCATAGAAGTGATTTCTAAGGGGAAGACTATCAAAGAACTCGGTGTCTCCCCGGGAGAGGATGTGGCCGCAGACATTCCGCTTGCCGATGGCGATTACCATCTGTTTATCCGTGTAAGGAATGCTGCCGGCTTATCTCCGGAACGCCGCTTAGACACATTTGTAGGCAGCGACATACCGTGCGCTGTGTCGGAGCTGACTCTTTCGATGGAAGACACAAAGAACTCTGTGCTGACATGGGAAGCCCCCGATAAGTCTGTTCATGGCGGAGCAATCGATGACAATTCCCTGAATTATCGTGTGGTTAGATTCCCGGATGAAATTGTGGTGGCAGAAGGCTTGAAAGAGACTTCTTTCACAGAGCCGATACCGGAGGCTCACGCCAGGTATTATTACGAGGTGACGGCGTTCGCAGGCTCCCTTGAAGGTGAACGCGCGGTTTCAAATGTAGTGACCGGCGGCGATGTGTGGGTGCTCCCTTACACCGAGACATTCGACACTCAGGCAGACTTCGATTCGTTCAAGGTGGTAGACGCCAACAACGATTTTCATACATGGCAACACATGCTCCCGGCAGGAGAGACTTCAGGCTATGCTTATCTTGTTGGCAACGGCACGGCGGATGTCGACACCGGAATCTACGAGGGCAATGGAAATGACGACTATCTGATTTCTCCCTCTGTGCGGCTGAAATCAGGTGTGGACTACAGGATGCAGTTTGACAGCTATGATAATTTCTTAACAGATGAATACCTTTCTATTTATCTTGGAAAAGAGAAGAATAAGGTAGGCGGCGAGAAAAAGATTTTCTCTGAGCAGATTAAGAATAATTCCGTCATGTCATTCATTTTCAGTGTGGAGGAAGACGGCCTTTATAACTTCCTTTTCCATGGCGACAATCCGGGGCAGAGCGTGTCGCTCTCTCTCGACAATATCTCGGTAGACGTGTATGCCGCTTTAAATGGGCCTGACTGCGCTGCAGATGTGACCGCGACAGCGGGCGCGTTCGGAAAACTTGAGAACACGCTGTCGTTCACTCTTCCGGTGAAGAAATACAATGGCGAAAGCCTTGATGTGATTGACCGTGTAGAGATTTACCGCAACGGCAGCCGCCGTCCGGTCAAGACATTCGATTCCGTTAAGCCGGGTGAGAAAATAACATGGCTCGACACTGAGGTTGAGCAGGGTATGGTTAACTATCGAATCCTTGTGTTTAATTCAGAGGGTCAAGGCAAGGAAGCCCTCGTAAGCAACTGGGTTGGTGTGGACCAGCCGGCTTTGGTCGGGAATCCTTATGTGAGGATGAACGATGACTTCAAGGCAGTGGTGACGTTTGATAAAGTTGGGGGCGCCGGCATGCATGGCGGCTATGTGAATCCGGAAGAGGTCACATATGCACTTTTCAGATATAATCAGTATAACTGGAGTAACCCATGGGAGCAGGTGTCTGAATTTTCAGATGTGACAGAAATCGTTGATAAAGACTATTTCGGATGGGGTCAGGCCTGGGTGGACTATGCTATTGTAGCCTCGAATAGTGCCGGACTTTCGGAAGGATGCATTGTCGGGCTTGTTCTTGGCGAACCTTATGCCCGCCCCTACAGTGAGTCTTTCGCAATGGGATTTGCTTCTCTCGATCCATGGACATTGATTGCAAATTCTTATGAGTATGCGTGGAACGTTGTCACCGGATCCGGAGTCAGGACCAAACCCTATGACAATGACGGAGGAATGCTGCAGTTCGCCTATAAGGGTGAGGATTCCAACTCACAGCGTATCATTGGCCCGAGAATAAGCCTTAAGGATTCTGCGTCGCCTCTGCTTTCGTTCTATATGACTCATGGTTTCGAGGCTGAAGAGGAAGACCTTTTGCTTGACATCTATCTGAACTATGCTGACGAAGGCTGGGTGAAAACAGCCACTGTGCCTTATAACAACGGCACGTCCGGGTGGGGAAGATATGCGATTCCTCTGAGAGCCGACGCCGATAATGTGCAGGTGGCGTTCGGGGCATATGCTGCCGACGCGAGCGCCGCGATATATGTGGACGCAATCACAATTGAGGAAGGTTCGCAAAATGATGTCGCAATTCAGGGTATGTCTGTCGACAGAAGAAGAATCAACGCCGGTGAAAGTTATGTGGTGGATGTGACAGTTGTAAACTACGGCATGCGCAAGGCGGAGAATCTGAAGGTTGCGCTTTATGACACCGATAACGAAATCATGTCGGGGTCGATTGCAAGCCTTGAGCCTAATGACCTGACGCATGTGGCGTTTGAAGTTGAGACAACCCGCAAGGACGCTTCAAGAAACTTTGTGCTTACATCTGTTGTAAGTCAGGACGGTGACTCAAATCTTGAAAACAACACGAGCGATGTTGCCGGAGTTTATGTCAAAGGCTCCGTTCTTCCCGGCGTCGGAACGCTTGAAGGGGTGAGCGAAGGCGACGATGTGGTGCTTACATGGCAGAAGCCATCTACCGATGAAGTCAACGATGCTGTGACTGATGACTTTGAGGCATATGAATCGTTTATAATTGACGGTATAGGCGACTGGACTACATATGACGGTGACGGGACACAGACAGTATATTTCGGAGGGCCGGAAGTTCCTAACAATTTCGCCCCGAAGGCATGGCAGGTCTGGGCACCTGAGGAGGCCGGGTTCTCACTTGATAAGTTTGAGGTGCTGCGCCCGTATTCCGGCGACAAATATCTCGCTTGCTGGGCTGCCTCTGACGGATATTCAACTACTCTTCCCAATGACGACTGGTTGATTTCTTCCGAGGTTATTGGCGGAACGGATGTTTCATTCATGTATAGGATGCCTAATGACGGCTCAGACCCGCAAGTGTTTGAGATGTTGTACTCAACGACAGATAACGAGCCGGAAAATTTCTCTGCCTTTGATTCCGGCAGAATCGACTTCGGCACAGACTGGATATATTTTGAGTTCACACTTCCTTCAGACGCAAGATATTTTGCAATCAGAAGCTGCAGCACAGGAAGCTATACAGTGGCTCTTCTTGATGACATTACTTTCACTCCGCTTTATGGGTCTGCGACAAAACTTGAGCTGGCGGGCTATAATGTATACCGCGACGATAAGATGATTGCAGAGAACGTTAAGGAAGAGTCATTCACAGACAAGGGCGCTTCCGGCACTTCTCATGAATATCATGTCACAGCCAACTGGAAGGAGGGCGAGTCGAATTATTCTAATCCGTTTGAGAATAAGAGTGTCGGCATTTCTTCTTGCAGTGTTGATGGGGTTAGAATCAGAGCAATTGACGGAGCAATAGAGATTTGCGGCGCTGACGGCATGGCTGCGTCGGTATTCTCTGCACAGGGCATTGCTGTTTACAATACAATCGTGGAAGGCGACATTATGATAAGAGTCGTTCCCGGTGTGTATCTGGTGAATGTCAATGAACAGGCAGTGAAAGTGATTGTAAGATAATATCTGACAGTGTAATTGCAAAAGGGGTTTGTCTAAGTGTCAGGCAAATCCCTTTTGTCCTAAAATGGTGACAAATGAAAAAAATCTTTTACATATTGCTGTCTGTCATGGCATGGTCTGATGCCATCGGGCAAGTGGAACTGCGTTATGCAGAGTCAATGGATTCCGGCTGGGGAGATGCAAATGCCGTTGTGACACCGTATGTGACATTCCCTGAAATTGCTGTTGCTCCTTACAGCGGTAACAGCATAACTGCCGTGGGCATCGGGCTTATGAAAGCGGCGTCCAACTGTTATGTCTATATTAAAAAGAATCCGGAGGATGCAAAATACATATACAGACAGAAACTCGGAGACTTGCAGGCGGGGTGGAATGTTATAACACTCGATGAGCCTTATGAAATCAAGGGCGATGAGAATATTTCCATAGGATACAAGGCTTCTTTCAAAGAGGCCGGAGGGGTAGGTGTATATGGCGTCAACAATCCGGATGGAGACAAGGTGTATTATAACAGTCTTGACAGATGGACGTCCACAGGAGGAGCAATCTGTGTCACTGCCATGGTGGAAGGTGACAATATGCCGCTGAATGAGATGTCGATAGGGAAGATCGGGGATGTCACAGCCTCATATGATGCAGACACGGTTGAAATTGCTGCTGTTGTTAAAAATATGGGAGCCAATGAGGTTGAGGCTTATAGTATTGGCATCACTGTGGATGAAGAGACTATAGAGATGTCATGTGACCGTCATGTGGCGGTCAACGGGTGTGACACAGTTCTGTTCGAGGTGCCGGCAGTGGAGAAGGGCAAGCATAAAGTCTCGGTGAATATCCTTACTGTGAACGGGGTGGAAGATATATATGATTTCAATAACAGTTCGTCGGCTACTGTCACTGTGCCTGACAAGGCATTTGCACGGAGAATTGTCTGTGAGGAGATGACCGGCACTTGGTGTGGTTTCTGCCCGAGAGGAATGGTGGGGCTGGAGCTTATGAAGGAGAAGCATGAAGGAATGTTTATTGCAGTCAGTGTCCATAGCGATGACCCTATGGCTATTGACCCTGAATCCCCGTTAAGCTATGGAGAGTTTATAGCCTCTTGCACCGGCGCCCCGTCATGCAATGTTGACCGCAGATTCTCGGGAGACCCTTATGCAGACATACAGCGTCTGTATGACATGGAAAGAAATGTGGAGAATCATGTTGCCATAGAGACGGAGGCATTCTGGAATGCAGACGGCACAATAGGTGTCAGAAGTGTGTATTTCACGGATATAGATATTGAGAACCCGGCCTATAGAATTGCCTATACTCTTACGGAGGACGGCATAACCGGTTATCCTCAGACAAACTATTACGCGGGTGGTAAGAACGGAGAGATGTATGGCTGGGAAGATAAGGGCGATCCTGCTGTCGATGTCACTTATAATGATGTCGCAAGAGGTATTTTTGGCGGATACAGGGGAATGCCATTGGCAGATTCTCCTATTGTGGCACACACAAGATATGAGCATGAATATGAGATAGAAGTGCCGGCGAGTGTGCGTGACAAAAGCAAGATTCATGTTATAGGACAGATTATCGATTCTGTTTCAAATAGCATTCAGAATGCATATTACACAGAGGTAAAAGGTGATGTGCCAAACTCTTCGGCGGCAGAGATGACCACTGGGCATGAAGTGAGGACAGATAATGGATTAATTGTCGTGTGTGGCGATAATCTGGAAGGGGCGACGGCCTTAGTCGCGGATATCTGTGGAAGAATAGTTGCAATATCCGGTCTTCATAATGGAGAAAACAGAATAAGTGTCACTGGCTCAGGAGTCTTTGTCCTGTCCGTTAATAATACTAAAGCAGAAAAATATAAGGTAATATTATGAAAAAGATATTTCATGCGGCATATGCTTTGATTGCCTCCGGGATGCTTGTGTGTCCGGTGAAGAATGCATCGGCGGTGGCGGCATATCCGGGCATTCAGAGAGCCTTTCTTGCTGATGGCACATCAATTTCTTATCGTGTTGTCGGCGATGAATATTCACATGCGTTTGTGAGCGCTGACGGCTTTTTTCTCGAGAGGGATGAAAATGGCATAATGTCCATTAAAGGAGAGGCAAATGTCGAAGAGATAATGGAAAAAGGGAAGGCAATGCGTGTCAGACAGAACATCCCCGGCCCTTCATTCCCGACAACTGGAAATCTTCGTGGAGTGGTTCTGATGGTGGAGTTTTCCGACAATTCATTTGTTGACGGCCATGATAAAGAACTTTATGATTTGATAATGAACAGCGAACGATATTCGGGAGGAGGCGCCACAGGCTCGGCTCGTGATTATTTTGTGGATCAATCTATGGGTGTCTTCACTAATGCCGACATGACTGATATTGGAAACTCTCTTGATGATTTCATGACGACATCCGGATGGGCCGGGGAGTCGGTGTATCAGGCCGGAGGTCGTGTCATGGTCGGCTATTATGCGAAAAGCGGAACACTGCAGTCTCCTGCATTTGATTTCGGAGGAAGTGAAGAGGCAACAATCGGCTTTTCAGTAGTGTCTTATCCGGGGAAATCGGTAAACTATAGTTTATCTTTGGTTGATGCTTCAGATTCTCGTGAAATTGCAAAATATGAAGGGAAAGCTACCAAAACGGAGGAAAACATAGTGTGGCATATTGGAGGATTGCCTGAAAAAGTTAAATGTATATTTGACACCCGTAACGAAAGGGCATATTTTGACAATCTTGTGTTGTTGAAAGGTAATATCGCAGATGAATTGGTGTGGAACTCCGGCCCTGAATTATGGACGGAGGATAATGTCGTCGCCACATCGTTAAAAGTGACCGGTCTCAGAGGGGGTCGAAGTTATGCCTGCACAGTGGAGGCGTGGTCTTCTGATGGTCTTTATCCGTCGTGTCCGTCGGAAGAGATAGTCGTTGTAACCGGAGATAATGGAGGAGTTGAAGATCTTGAATCGGGTGTTTCGTCAGAAGTTGTCGCGACAATCGATTATGATGTCTTAGGCAGGCGGTATAGTCATTCTATTGCAGGAACGACAATTATTAAAGTGACTGTTTATTCTGACGGAAGCCGGAAAACAGAAAAAAACTTAACCTCGTCAATGCTGTTCTGACAGCCGGGGAGAGCATTCCCGCAGTTTGCGGGAGTGTAGCCCGTTTGGAAAGAATCTCCCGCAAGAGTTTTTTTGCATAGCTCTTGCGGGAGATTCTTTAGAGCGCGTTCATTAAATTTTCAGCTTGTTGCGATATTGCATAGGCGTCATGCCGGTTTGTTTGCGGAATATGCGGCACAGGTAGGAGGGGTCTTCATAATGAAGACGCTCCGCTATCTGCTTTACCGACAAGTCGGTGGTGTCGAGTAATGTTCTAATCACAAGTTCTATCTGCTTGTTTATCTGCTCTTTTGCAGATATGGCATTCATTCTGCGCACTATGATGTTAAGATAATTGGGCGTGACATGAAGTTTGTCGGCATAGAATGCCACGTCATGATGGGAGGCATAGTTTCTGTTGAGCAGAGCCAGGAAATCGTTGAATAATGCCCATGCCCTGTTTTTTGAAGGGTTTTCTCTAAGTTGCCCCAGCCGAGACTCTACCTGCTCGGCCATGATAAGGATGTAGCTCTCCACCTCGTTGCGCAGCACTTTCTCTTTTGTTGCCGGGGAGCATTCGGCATCTATCCATTTTATTATGGAAAACCAGCTTTTAATCTTGCCGGCCGGTTCATGTGCAACCATGAACACGGGAGTCTTGTATATGAAATCCCAAAAACGGTTGGATGTGACCAACAGGAATAAGTCTTGAGTAATATTGAAACCCATCGACAAGAACCGTGCGTTGAAGTCTGATGAAACCTTTTCGGGAATCACTACCATGTCAAACGCCATAAAAGCCACTGAGCCCGGTTTCATTTTATATTTTTGAGAATTTATGGAAATTATGGCGTGGCCTTTGCCGCACATCATAATCATGCATCCGTTGATTGTAAGCGGATGTCCCGGCGCCCATGTATTGGCGGATATAGCCCCATAGGAGAAGGCGCAGCCATGAGATTTGGCTGTGATATTGGTGTTTTTATTCATGCAGATGTGTAAAGTTACTATGTAATAACGCGGTAAGAATGTGTTTTGTTATAAAAAGTGCCATAACTGTAATGGTTTATACCGAGATAAATTCCTTTGGAGCTGTTAACTTTGCAGTCTCAAAATCAATTCATAATAAGCCGGCAGAATCAGTATTCAAATATTCGTGAGAAATTGTGTCTGATTGTATTTGAATGAAAGGCCGGAATCATAACAAAACAATAATAATAAAACAATAAGACATGGAAAGAGATAAACTTGATTTTGGAAACGAAAAGATAAACAAGCTGTTCGGGGCAATGTTTTTGCCCACCCTTATAGGGATGGTGTTCAACTCCATTCTTAACATCTGCGACGGAATGTTTGTGGGCCATGGAGTAGGGAGCAATGCCCTTGCCGCCATCAATATTGTGGCGCCGCTGTTTCTTGTGTGCACCGGTGTTGGCCTTATGTTCGGCATTGGCGCGTCGGTGATCGGGAGCATCAGGCTTGCCGAGGGGAACGTCAAGGCGGCGAGAATCATAATGACACAGGCATATATCGCAGGGGCTATTATATTCGGAGTGGTGATTCTTGTGTCGTTTTTCTTCACGCATAAGGTGCTGTATGCACTCGGGTGCAGCCCTGCGCTTGAAGCTTTGGCCACTGACTATCTGCTGTGGCTTCTGCCCGGCCTGGTGTTCTTTTATCTCCAATGCGCCGGCATGATGCTGATACGCCTTGACGGCTCCCCGAAATATGCCATGAGCGTGCAGATTGTGGCCGCCGTGCTGAATATATTTCTTGACTGGCTTCTGGTGTTCCCTCTGGGAATGGGAATCAAAGGGGCGTCGGTCGCAACATCCATATCGTGTATCGTCGCCGGGCTGATGGTTATAGGCTATTTCCTGTTATTATCCGACAAACTGAAATTCTATAAGCTGAAAGCAAGCAGAAAGTCGCTTGTATTGTCGTTGCGAAACACCGGCTACATGATAAAAGTTGGCATGGCCACATTTATAGCCGAGCTCTCGATGGGCATAATGATGGTGGCCGGCAACTATATGTTTTTATCCTATCTCGGGGAGCCGGGAGTGGCGGCATTCAGTGTGGGATGTTATCTTTTCCCCCTAATATTCTCGATAAGCAATGCCGTTGCACAGGCTTCTCAGCCCATCATAAGCTACAATTACGGGGCGGGGAGCTTTGACCGTGTGAGGGAGGCATTGAAAATAGCCCTGGTCACGGCGTTTGCGTGTGGAGTGCTGATCTCCGCAGGCATGTGGGTGGGGTCGCCTGCGCTGACAATGATTTTTCTAAGTCCTTCTGAAACTGCATATGAACTGGCCGTAAAAGGACTTCCTTTGCTTGGGCTGTGCACACTGTTTTTTGCCATGAACATTACGTTCATAGGATATTATCAGAGCCGTGAGCAATCTTTGCGCTCCATTATATATATGCTTCTTCGGGGGGTGGTGTTCATGGTTCCTGGCTTTGTCGTGCTGCCGAAGATTTTTGGCTCGTCGGGATTATGGCTTGCAATACCGGCATCAGAGCTGCTCACGTTTGTGGTGATACTGGCGATTTACTTTTTAGATAAAGCAAGACGCTCCTATCTATAGCGTTGACATTTCTTTGGGAAAGAATCTAAGATTCCGGCAAGACTGAGATTGCCGTAGATTTCAAAACGGGGCGGGGGAGTGGAACCGATAGTGGTTGCCATCCAAGGGGAATGTGAATTCTATCATCAGGGCATGGAGAAGAAGGCGTCCGGAACTGTTGCCGGCATTTTTCCCATAAAGGCGGTCGCCGGCAATAGGCATCCCGAGTCCCATTTCAGAGGCCGCATGCACGCGCAATTGGTGGGTGCGGCCGGTAATAGGGATGAACGTTATGCGGCTCCGGCCTTCCGAAGTGTCGATGAATTCATAGTCGGTCACTGCTTCTTTGCCGCCGTCGAGGTCTATTCTCTGGCGAGGGCGGTCAAGCCAATCGGGAGAGAGTGGCAGGTCGATTCGTCCTTTACGAGGGATGCCGCGTGATTCGTGGTCGCCTTCCAGTTCTGCGACATATCTCTTATTCACCTTCCGTGTTGCAAAAAGAGATTGTATGACTTTGAATGGTAGTTGCCCGAAAGTGGCGATGAGCAATCCGGATGTGTCTTGGTCGAGGCGATGAGCCATTTTTACGAGTCGGTCAGGGCCATATTTGTCGGAGAGCCATTGCTGCACGGATATTGCCGCGCCTTTGCCCGGCACAGAGAGCATGCCTGATGGCTTGTTGACTACGCAAAACCATTTGTTCTCATATACGATTTCCGGGTTATGTGAGGCAGTTGGTTGAGAGTCATTGTTGAGAGGAGGTTCGATGGAAAGCCCTTGAAGCATCCAGTTGAGTACAGGGAGGCACTTCCCGCGACATGCAGGATAATGCTCGCCATGTATTCTCACTTCCCCGCCTTTAGGCTTTCCGTGCCAATACTCGGCGATTGCTTCGGGGTGCCAGCCGTTTAGATATGCGGTATGCAGCAGTTTCGGCGCACAACATTCGCCGGCCCCTGAAGGAGGAATCCTCATAGGGGTGTCGGCGAAGATTTCGCTTAGGCTCTTGCTTTCTCCGCGAGCGTTGAGCAGTCTGAAATTGGAAAACAGCCATTTCTGCAGGTTTTCAGAATCGGCTCGACGTTTCTCTTTCAGGGAGTCAAGATGAGATTGTGCATTCTTCAGATTGGCAGCAAACGGCTCAAGGTTAGCTGCCATTCTTTTTTTAAGACGGTGAAGTTCCGCTTTCTCAAATTGGCTCTGGCGTATCATGGCAGCTATTTCATCCTCATCAGTGATGCCTGATTCTCTTTTTGTATCCCTTTCAAATTTTGATAGGCGACATTTTTCTTTATATTCCGCCACTTCGGCTTCAAAAGAGAGTTTAGTGCGCTCATAATCGCTTTTTATCTTTGAGAACGGGCCATTTTTGAATCGGGATATTTCGGAATTAAGTCGAGAGATCTCCGCTTCTTTTGTCTTGAAATAACCGTCGGGCTGCAGGTAATCGAAGACAGGGCCTACAAATCCGGGATGATAAAATCCCCCGTTGCCTAATTGGCCGGAGAAGGCATAGAGAGTATGTGGCACGCCGCAAGAGTCAGATGCGATAAGCACGCCGAGCATTTTTCCGTCCTCAAGTTCGCGACAGAAATTAATGTCGTCAAGGCAGTCACTTTTCTTCAGTGATTCAATCTTGACAATCAATTCCCTGAAAGCCTGCTCACATGCGGCATCGGGGGTGTAATCAAACGGGTTGTTCATAATTGCTAAATTACAAAATATCGCCGATTCATACAAACAGCCCCCGATGTGTATTTGTCCTGTATTTGTCCTCCACGATTAATTGCATTAGTGATTCCCTATTGATGGGAGTCGGATATCTGCTCTGCAAAGGTCTTGATCTGATGCCGCAGCCATTCGGGATGAAGAACTTCAATCGGCCCGCCCATCCTCATGAGTTCATGCTGAAACTCGTATTCCGCGCGTAGGTGATATTCGTAGATTGTATGAGATTCGGTAGAGATTGTCTAAAAATTTGAGCAAAATAATGTTATAGGGCATAACTTAAAGGATCAAGATAATTATCAGTAGAAAGTGCCCCGTCAAAATCCAAAAATATAATTGGGCAATCTGGAATCTTCTTAATCATAAATGTTGCGACACTAATGATATTCTTCATCGTTTCTCCCATCGTCAGAATAATTCGGAGTGCGAACCGAAGCGGACGAGTTTGATGATGTTCTCCTCCTTATCCCACCATATCAACAACGTATCGCTATCGACATGACACTCCATATATCCCCTGTAATTACCCGTCAATACATGCGGTCGATTCTCCTCCGGAATGGGTAAGCCATTGACAAGAAGTTTGAGAATCCCCTCCAATTTGTCAATGACCTCGGTTTTGTGTTTGTATCGCTTAAGGTCTTTCTTGAATTGAGAGGTAAGCTTAAGAGTATTCATAGAGAGTCAACGAAACTACGGAAGTTGCCAAGGTCAAGAGTCTCAAGATTATCCGAACTCTCCGCTTCTTTCATAGCCGCAAGCGTAGTCTTGTTGGGGCGCTCCGCCACGAATGCCATCAGCACACTCTCCACAAGATTGTTTAGGCTGCGGTTATGGCGCTTGGCCTCCTCCTGAAGACGCTTCAACAGATCCTCATTCAGACGAAACGAGGTCTGTTTTCTGGTTATTGATGCTGTATTCATATCCATAGATTATATTAGTAGCACAAAGGTAATGCATTTGTATAACACTTGCAAGTCAAAACAAGTTTATTTCAATACTCACAAACCTCTGAGGATTGTCGGAAATTAGCCAAGAATATTACAAAAGCTGGCCAAGAAAACGCGATTTGGCAAATAAAACTATGGGGTAAAACGAGATAAAACAGCAATGGCCAAGAAAATTATCTCTTTCTTGACCATTGGTTATCAGGTGTTTATATAAATTTTATTGCTCAATATTCTTCTTCGTTGAAAAGTCATACACACTATGATTATCAGCGTCTTACAAAATGTGTATTTTAATATGGACAAACATATTTCACGGTCTGATGGTGTAAAATCGAATGGTCAAACAAACATGAGGTGGACAAACAAATGGGTAGGGCAATGAACACATATCACAAAAATCAAAAATGAATTACCGCAAAAAACATAAACATATTACCACAAAAATCAAAAGTACTTTGTCGCAAAAAACAAAATTACACTTTGACAATAAAGAAATTCTCACTATCTTTGCAGAAACAAATGTCAGTAAAGAAATGCCATATTTACCTCGCATTGCAGATACTACGCTGCGTGAACACCTCGAAGCGTTTGGTGCGGTACTCATAGAAGGTCCTAAATGGTGCGGCAAAACAACAACCGCAGAACAACAGGCCAATAGTGAGCTTAAACTTCAACTGCCCGACACCCGTGACGGCTATCTTGCCACAGCTGCTACCAAGCCGTCTCTTCTTTTGGAAGGTGCCACTCCACGACTTATAGATGAGTGGCAGGATGCTCCTACATTGTGGGATGCCGTAAGAAGTGTAGTGGATGAGAGACAGAAGGTAGGGCAGTTTATCCTTACAGGATCGAATTCTGTAGACAAGTCAAATATATTACACACCGGAACCGGCAGGATTGCAAGGATAAGGATGGCTCCTATGAGCCTTTGGGAATCCGATGAATCCACAGGCGAAATCTCTCTCATGGAACTGTTCGACAATCCCGAACTTGAGATTGACGGCAAGATGTCATGTCTCAGTATAAAGCAATTGATTTTCGCATCCTGCAGGGGCGGTTGGCCAGCGTCGCTATCTCTTCCAACAACAAGAGGAAAGCTGTTGGTGGCCAAGAATTATGTTCAAAGTGTATGCGCTACGGATATATCCACTGTCGACGGCGTTGCTCGCAATGAAAAACTCGCACGCGAGATTCTACGCACCTATGCAAGAAACATCTCGACTCTTGCGAAGAAACAGAAAATGATAAAGGATGTTGAGGCTACAACAGAAAGTTGCACAGAGCCAACATTCGACAGTTATGTATCAGCGTTAGAAAAACTATTTGTCATTCAGGATATTGATTCATGGTCACCTGCCGTACGTTCTGCCACTGCAATCAGGCGAGGGAAGAAAAGAGGCTTTATAGATCCTTCCATCGCGGTGGCGGCATTGGGCCTCTCTCCGGAACGTTTGCAGATGGATTTGAAGACTTACGGTTTCATATTCGAGTGTATGGCAATGAGGGATCTTAGAGCGTATTCCCAATCATGCTTTGGAGCCATATCGTATTATCATGACAGATATGATCTTGAAGCAGATGCAGTCCTGCATCTCGATGACGGCAGATATGCGCTGATTGAGTTTAAGCTCGGTGGTGCTGAAATAGACAAAGGCGCAGAGCATCTTCTTGAAATCCGAAATCTTGTAAGGAAAATGAATGAGCGCGAAAAGCAGATTGTAATGGAAGAGCCTACACTGTTGCTGGTAATAACAGGTGGTCCAATGGCATATACTCGGCCTGATGGCGTAAAAGTTATTCCTCTTGCCTGTTTGAAGGACTAATAATCGTTGTCACAATATATCACCCCCCCGAATTAACATGAAAACGTTTTCCAATATACCGGAACTTCTCGGTCGCCTGCATACGGAGCGGAAACTTCTGCATGCTCTTTTTCAGGCACGACAGAAGTATGATTTCCGGTATGAGGACGCGATGGAGTTTGTCAACAATGAGCGAAATCTCCATCTTCTCATAGACTACGGTATCGTGCGCCAGGAGGGCGAAATGCTCGAACTGGAAGAGACCTATCAACACTTTTTTGAGGAGGTGCTGCGCCTGAACGAGAACATCACAAGCTCTACGGTAGAAGAAAATCTAAGGCAACTTAAAAACAATATAGATTTCTATCTTAAGGAGCGTGCCAATCCTGACTCGCAAAGGAAATATGTCAACAAGATAATTCGCACACTGCGTAACATCGCGACTCAGACTGCAACCAAGACAGTAGAACTTAAACGAGTCATCAATGACACATACAGGCAGGAACGCAACTATGAGATAAAGCGTCAGAAGCTCGTGGATTATCAAGCCACCCTTGAAAACATATCTTCACTTATCCGCCAGACCGAAAGTGTGCTTGAAGAACGCAAGGATACCCTTGAAGTCATGACTCCGGACCAAAGGATATCACGGATTGCCACTGATGTAAGGCTACAATTCCGGGATATATTCCACTCACTAATCGAGTTGCAGCATACCATACGCGAATATCTACACCAGATCGACGCCCACAACAGAAAGGTAAAGCGCATAAGGAGGCTTAAATATCTAAAAGACCAACTCACTTGGGAAAAGACCACGACAGTGTGCCGGATGCTTGATGGATGTTCACATCAGCTACTTGAGACCACTCCTTACTATACCACCAGGACATCATTGTCATTACTGCGGAACACAGATACCGGTCTTGAGGCTATTTCTACCGCTTGTCGCGCGTTATGCAGGCGAAAGAGTCCCAATCCCACACCACATACTCCTCTGAAAGCCGAAGAACTAAATCCTGCTTACATGATTGAGGATTTCGTCGATACCGACAGAATAGCCGAGGCCTTTTTTGCTTCATCGCAAGACCTATATACTTTCGTGAAGAACTACCCCTACAAGAGACACAAGGAGCTGGAACAGAAAGTGGAATTCTACACCGAGATAATAATCAACCATCATTCGCGGCTTCTCATCACTGAAGGCTGGCAGACTGACGGCAACATTAACTACCCATTGATCTACAATATGCCATGAAATATGTACAGCAGGTTTTCGACAGATTAAGCCGGGGAGGATTTATTTCTTCCGACAGTGTTGATGAGAGCACACGCAACATCTTCTTAGACATTGAAGACCATCAGGATGACTACTCGGAATATTTCGAACAGATAGGATTCATTCTTGAAGAGGGCACCGGTTTTTTCTATTTCTCACGCAGGGAATCCAAGACCGCCTTAGTGGACAAACTGAAAAGATTCGGACACTGGATCGACATCCTTGACTTCCTAAAGGCTTGGGAACCGGCTTTGGGACCCGGATTCACTTTCATTCATGCCGATCTGATGATAAAGATTGATTCAGACATCGAATTGCGCGAGAAGGCAAAATCTCTCTATGAAAACAAGGTGAAAAACGATGAGATATGCGACCGTCTCATGGAAGAGCTTTCGCGCCAAGGGTTTATAGAGCAGCTTGACGATGTGGCTCAACGGTATCAGGTTACCGCGGCATACAGATATCTTGAAGATATGGTTGAACTTATAGCATTCAATGAGGAAGATGAGAAATCTGAGTAAAATAATATTTATCAACAGCGCACACATCAGATATGCCGAAGTGGCTATGGACGGAAATGTGCACTTCACCGGGACTCAGGGTGTCGGCAAGACGACCCTGTTAAGGGCATTGCTGTTTTTCTACAATTGCCGTAAGGATAAACTTGGCATCCGCACGCAAGGTCAGCAAGCATTTGACGATTTCTATATCCCTGACTCTTATTCATATATCATCTACGAGGTTTCGCGCGGGGAGAAAGAGCCACCGTTTTCAATCATCCTTTTCAGACATCACAACAGAGCTGCGTTTCGCTTCGTAGACGCCCCCTACTCAAAAGAATGGATAATCGACAGCCTTGGAGCGGTCGCCTCGGACCATGTCACCGTCAGACAACGCATCCAAAGCTCCGGAACAGACTGCAGCGGAATTATTGACAGATACACCCAGTATCTTGACATACTGTACGGGAACCGCAGTGCCCACATGAGCAAAGACCTGCTGAAGTACTATCTGCTCAGAAGCCAGCAATACCATAATATCCCAAGTATAATCCAGAACGTTTTCCTCAATGAACGCGTTGATGCAGGATTCATAAAGGACTTCATCATCAATAGTGTGACCGACGAGGATGAGGAAATAGCCGTTGACCTCAATTTCTTCCGAGCTAAACTCACTCATTTCAGCGACGAACTCAAAGACATATCCTTATGGACAGAAAAGAACCGGCACGGCATTGTCGAGACCTGCAAAGATGCAGAAACGATTATTGGAATGTCTCATGATATAAAAGCCTCCGAATTCTCTCTGCGCGAACAGTGTGGCATGCTGATCTACGCGATGAAAAAGGCGGAACGGGATATTCCCGTACTACAGACAAAGATTGAGAAAAAGGATGCGGAAATAAAGGAAATAGCTGGAAAGCTACAGAAACTTAGCGACGACTATGATAAGGAACGGAGGACAGTAGAAGGTCGGATAGCTGTGCTTTCCAATGATCTTAAAAAAGCCACGGCACTGAAGAAGGAATATCAGCGTATCGGAATCGAAGAGATGATAAATCGCGCATCCACTCTTGACGGTCTTAAACTACAAAAGGAACAAAAAGAGCGTATTCTCGGACAACTGACATCCGGCCAACAGTCCATTTCCGACAAATACGTGATGCTTCGCGACCGTCTCAATCTTGACAAAGAGCAATACATGCTCAGCCTGAAGAAAAAGAAAAGTGACATAACCTGCGATTTCAGCGATCGGCAGATGGAAAGGTCGAAACGGAAATCCATACAAGAAACGGATGTACGCAACAGATTCAAGACCTTGATATCAGAAATCGATAAAAATTTACTTTCCCTGCGGGAACGTCTGACAGACTTGAAGGAACAGAGGGCAAAAACTGCCGCCTCATCTCCCCGCATGGATGATCTGGAGGCGAGTCGGCGAAAGATATCTGAGGCGGAAAGCAAAATCCATCGGTTAGCTGAGTTGAAACTGAAGGAGGAAATGCGGCTTGACAACCTCAGAAACGCACAGGAACTCAAATGCAATCAGATAAATGCCGAGTCCCAGATACATATCAAGGATATCGAAAGTAAAATCCGTCAGCTGGAATCTCAGCGGCAACAGGAGCAGATGCTTCTTGACAGATCGAAAGGTTCGCTATGCGAATGGCTTGACAACAATGTGGAAGGCTGGGAGAAAACCATCGGCAAGATAGTCGATGAAAAATATGTGCTTTATTCACAAAACCTCAGTCCCACACTTGCCGACAACTGTCATGACAGTATCTTCGGCATAAGTCTTGACCTCGATTCAATCGAAAAGGATGTTCGGACTCCCTCGATGATAAATGATGCCATCGTCGCTATTAAGAAGGAAATCCAGATATTGGCAAACAGCATCATTAAGCATCGGGAGGAAACCGAACACAGAATCGAAGAGTCAGGGAAGGAGGCCCGAGCCATGATAAAGACTGTTCTATAGTGAAATCGACAACCTGAACCGAAGGATACAAGTAAATAAGGCTCAGGTTAAAGAAGAATCTCTGCGCCTTGAAAAAATAGTAGCGGAAGAGAAAAAATGTCTTGAAGATCTGTTGATGTCAGTTGATAAAGAGATTAACAATCTGCAGTATCAGATAAATAGTCTTTCAGAAGATCGGGAAACCCAAGACAAGATATGCGATGCAGAACTGAGCAGAATCGGAAAGATATTCTCTACTGAAGAAAAAACCGACAGAAAGAAGAAAGATGATTTGCTTGAAACCATCGATAAAGAGTCCGGCAGATACACCAGTGAGCATGACATCAGACTGAAACAGCTTCAAAAATATGAAGAAGCGGAGCTCATGAAATCCGGAATTGATATCCGTATGCTCAACGCGATAAAAGAAGAAATAGCTGCTATCTCGCAAGCAATTGACATCATCGACGGCGAGCGGGATAAAATCGCTGAATACCGTAAAGACTGCCGGGATTTGCTCGACCATGTACAGCAGAAGCAGGCCAACCGGAAGAAACTTGAGGATGAAGAAGGCAGACTTAGACAGAAATATGAGGAGCGTAGGCATAAACTTGATCTTAGACGACAGGAAGAGGAGAAATCAATAACATCGCTACGTATGTCGTGCCGATTGGCAATGGAGTCAAAACAGAAAGCCGATGAGTTCACGGCATCCAAAACATGTCCGCAGGAGTTCAATGAAGCCAGACCTATAAATACTGAATTGGATTGCTCTGCCATTATCTCAGCCATACAGGGACTTATTGTAGATATCCATAGCCTGTCAGACCAGCTTAAGCAAGACACAAACGAGTTCCGCAGGCGATTCTCGGCAAACAATACCTTCAAATTCCCGACCATGTTCGACACACTCGACGACTATCACCGCTATGCCGACAGTTTGGAGGACTTCGTAAGCAACAACAAAATAAGCGAATTCCAACAAGTGACAAGCAATCTATACCGAGATATACTGTCGAGAGCCGCCTCGGATTTCAATTTCCTTTTAGGATGGGAATCGGAGATTGTCAGGCTCGTGAAAGCCATCAACCATGACTTCGAGACAAAAACCTTCGCCGGGGTCATCCGCAGGATCGAGCTGAGACTTGACCGTAGCAGCATGCCCATAATAACACAGCTCCAGAATATAACAGACTTCTGGAACGCTCATCAGTACGAGCTTGGAGAAATCAATCTATTCTCTTTAGATGAATACAATGACATCAACAAAGAATCAATAAAGTATCTGAAATCACTTGCTACAGCACTTCAGTCCGCATCTGATTTGAAGAAGCTCCCACTTGAACAGACCTTCTCACTGAAATTCAGGATTCAGGAGAATGACAATATAACCGACTGGGTGGAGAATCTCAGAGCCATTGGCTCGGAAGGCACGGACATTCTTGTAAAAGCCATTATAAACATTCTCCTTATAAGTGTGTTCAAGAACCGCGCCGGGCAAGGTGGCGACTTCCGCATACATTGCATGATGGACGAAATCGGACGCCTTGCCGACGAGAATATTCAGGGCATTCTCAACTTCGCCAATCAACGTGGCATATATATAGTCAACTCTTCGCCCAAGGCTCACCGTCCTCTTTCCTATAGACGGCTCTATATGCTTTCGAAAGACAACAAGGCCAATACTATAGTCCAGCCAATCCTGTCGACTCGCCAATCGGAAATGTTATGAAACTGACGCCACGACTTATCAGGAACCTCCGTCAAATACTTCAGGGAGAATCCATACCATACTCCAACCTACCCAAGTCACTCGCCGACCCACTTGTTGCTGAAGGTTTGTTGAATGTAATATACCATGGAAGCAGACGAAGCCTGCGTACACATAATGCCGACGCACTGGCGGGAGTTCTGCCACGATACAATGAGGCCCTGAGCGACCTCGATGCCGCGGAGTCGATGATTTCCGATGACAATTCCCGTGCGATGCAGGCTTCCATTTCAGGAAATTCGAAGACTATAGGAAAACGATCGTCTCCGGGGTTTCTGGTGAATACATTTCATTGTGTAGAATGCATGCTGAATGATGAGACTTTCATTATCAACCCTCCGGAAGGAAGCGCTGTGTATATCGCAGACTGGAAATCCTTTATTCCCCCTATCACATCGCTTGTCATAGGTGTCGAGAATATGGAGAATTTTCTCAAAATACGGAATCACGGATCACTTTTCGACAATTGCCTGACTGATGCTGAAACCGATATTATCTTCATAGCGAGATATGCTTTTTCATCAGATATATCCAGATGGCTGGAACAAATCCCCAACCGATATCTTCATTTCGGAGATTTCGATCTTGCAGGCATTGATATATTTCTCAACCAGTTCAAGCCACATGTGGAAGAAAGAGGCTCTTTTTTTATCCCTTCAGATATCAGTAGCCGAATAAGCAGAGGCTCCCGCAAACGATATAACGAGCAATTCCTGAAATATAGCCATCTCACGGCTGCCGATGACGGCTTAAGCAGTCTTATCGCCTTGATACACCGCTACCGCCGGACATATGACCAGGAAGGTTACATCAAGACTGGCAATTTACTTCGGAATAACCGTGGTATTTCGGAGGATGATTTTATGTAATGAAATTTGGACAAACAAACTCTTTTTGCTGAATTCTGTCCAATTGGGAAATATCCTCTGACTTTCCTTCTGTTCACGAACTTACGACATATTCGCGGAATGAAAATTGGACAAACAAATTTCACGGTCTGACGGCGTAAAATCGAATAGAGACAACAATGGACAAACAATTTCAACTTTGCTTGTCCATTGATTTATAAATGATTATATGCTATAAAGCGGATTAGTATTCCTCTTCGTTGAAAAGCACTCTTGTTATTGATATTCAGTCGGTTAGTTGTTTTAACGGAATTTGGCAAAGAAAACTACGGCGTCTGACAGTGTAAAATCGAATTGACCAAGAAAACCAGAGAGGTTGGCCAAGAAAACAGTCCATAGCGAACTGCAACCTCACTATTCAATCAGGTGCTCAACACCAGAACCGAATGTTCAAGGATAAATGCCATATTATGGCCGTCGATTTTGAAATCATCCCACACTTGTGAGATTTTATTATAATCGAACACCTCGTCCTCTTCCGGTACAATCTGTGGGCAAATATCCACTCTGGCAAATAGACGACTGAGTATTATCGGGCAAAACAGGAAGCTTGTATATTACCTTGGCCATTTGGTCAAGGTAATAGAATGTTTGGTTTGGGACATAGAAAAAGCATAAATCCCATCCGACCACCTTATCGCTGCTGAAGCCAATGAGATGGTCCCACACATCTTTAGTATTGGTATACCCACCCGATTCAACTTTCTGTTCTTCGGTCCAACCTAATTGGTCTGCATATAGGGTCGAGTCTTTCTGGTATTCATCAATATACCAGAATCCTTTCATTAGTGGAATCCTTTCTGCAATGCTCATTTTTTATGGCTTTTGAGTTTTCTGTTATATTCTACAGCTTTGTTTACAAATCGCATGTAGCGCAGGTTCAACTGGCAAGTGCAAAATTAGCGATTTGTTTGAAGAACTCGGTCTTCGGGTTTGAAAAACCTAGTTTTTTCCTAGGTCTTAAGTTCTTAGCTATGGCCCCATTATTCCAGAAGAAGACACCGAGAACTGTATCTATTTTGCTAACGACAATAACAGATCTGCAAATGGGTGGCAATAATATTTATAAAAAGGAACTCGGAGGTGTACCTGAGTATCTCCGGACGCATAACGAATTACCCAATCGAATTGAAGGTCATAAAATTCTTCTTCAGAAAGGGAATGACAGCCGCGTCAAGATACCTATGAATTCTAATTCTGAGTCTCCCATTTATCTCGGAGCGCATCGCAAAGAAGATGGCACGATTGAGATAACAACATTCGGGATATACGAAAAGCATAAGTGTGTTGGACAGGTAGACCTGAAATTCGATAAGCAAGGCAATCTGATTCCTTTTGCTAATAATGGAGAGGGATCTTCTCATTATCATAAATTTTCAGAGAATCCTTCAATCGGCATGGTGAGTCGTAAAAGTGGTCAGAAAGATAATAATCATCCGATAGATGCTAAATATGACTCGCTTATCCAGAAGATTATTGAATACAATAAATCGAAACACAGATGAACAATAGGCCGAAAAACTTACCCAGACGTAACCATGATGTTGTTGTCACCAATTTTTTTGGAGAGGGCAAAAACCTCGAAGTGTGGCAACTTGGCTGGCAATCCGAAAACAGACGTGAGACAAAATCATCAATATCTAAGAAAATCTTCCAATCTTACGTTGAGGAGGGTGGTTTTAACATGATTTTCTATTATGTTGGAGACGGAAACTTCTATGGCATACATGCAGAAAACTGCCCTATACCTGTTTCCCGATTTAGAAAAGGATCTGGAGAGTGTGTATATGACCAACTCGGAGACAGAGACACTCATGACTATTATGAGGAAGAGATTCTATATATGATTGCATGTGATGAAAGCGTATGGGACACAGTAAAGATAGATGGTAAATCTCTTGAAGAGATTCTCCAGGATTCCTACATCGTCAACATAAGCTAATCGCGTCATTCTTCTCAAATGTCCATCCTCTGGATTTTTCCTCATCCGTATTAAGATGAATGTATCTTCCATACGGAAAATCGGATATTCCGGAGGATGATTATTTATGTCAGAATTTAGCTAAGAAAAGGGATTTTGGCCAAGAAAGCCGGGCTGTCTGAAGCTATCTGAGGCGATTGGTAAAGAAAAACCGGTTAAATGGCGAAGAAAACTCCAGATTGGTGACTGCATTCCCCATAGCTATTCAACACATCAATCTTTATTGGAAAGAATTCTAATTTGGCAACTATAGTCGTTATCCCAATCATCTACATGCTTCTGAAAAGAATACACTTTCCTGAATCCCTTGAGCGATTCTACAAATTCATCCATTCTCTTTCCACGTCCTTCTTCAGGGTAAAATGGACTTACGGCTACGATGAGGTGATGAAGCTCGTTATTGTATTTGATAAATCTACGAATTCCATCTCCGGAAAATTCCGGCATATCCACTACGTTTGACAATAAATGGAAAACCTTGCGTTCTTGAACGCAAATATCTCTGGCTTCAACTTCTTCCTCACGCTTCTTCACTATATCCACCATACTCTTAGGATTGCTCCATGTAAGGTTGGCTTCCGCCTGCGACAAGCACCGCGCAGAAGGTTCAACCATCGTGAAATCTGTCACAATGTCTTGTTTCGGCACATATTCACTCAATACCATTGAGGCAAGACCTTGGCCGCAGCCCCAGTCTACCACTGAAAATGAAGATTTCAAGAAGTCTGAGGGAATGTGCTTATATGCGCGCAAGAGTTTCTCACGATGTATCTGACCATAATGATGAAGATACGCTTTCATCTGATCATTGCTCTTCAGGAGAGCTTTCCCGTGGGAAAGATTATCTTTCAAATCTTTTTGTTTAGCTTCTGAAAGACTCAGGATATACTCTGACGCTTGCGCCAGTAATGAGTCATAGGTAAGTAACTTCAACATTTCCAATAGGATTGTTTAGGATATAATTGTTTCGGCATCGACATTATGTCGGGAATAATTGAGGTTTGCAGATTCGGGTGAGGCGTTGGCGTAGCAGTAGAGGCAGCCATGAGAGCAGGTGTTGTAGGCGCCGATGTCTTTGGCTTGGATGCAGCCGCAGAACTGACGCTGGCCAGCATCACGATTACTTCGCCTACGTGTTGCATAGTGTTTTTCGTCAAGTAGGATTGCATCCTCGGGTATTTCCGATTTTCCGAATAGATTCGGTACGATGTTCTCGATCTTCAGGCCGAGATGATTCATTAATTCCTTGTCATGCCATGCGATACGGGCAATCAGGGCGTCATCAATACATCTGTTGTGGTGGACTCCAAATTGTCTGAGGTCTATTTTTTCGCCACAGGTCGCTAATTTGAAATTCCATCCGTTACGGATATTCATTGCTGACAGGCGTTTGGCTAATTCCAACATTTCAGGCTCTGTCCATTCCCGATAATTCACCCCATGGTTTCTTAGATTGTTGCTAACTTTACGATAAGAGGATATATCGGCAAAACTAAACACCAATTTCTCAGTCAAGCCTTTCAATTGATTACCAATACCTTCAATCTTATGGAGTAAATTATCAATGTCAATTCTATCGGTAAGTATTAGCGGGTCAAACCGCCATACAACACACCCGATACCCAATTCTTTTGTCAAAGCCTTGAATGTCTTAATGCGAGTGTGTAGAGGCGGTACGCCCGGCTCAAGACCCTCTGATTCATAATCATTGAGAGTATACTGAACATAGCAGTTGATTCCTCTTTCGCGCAATCTTTCAAGATATGGCAACAGTGGAGCCGGATTTTTCGACCAGAATACAATAAAACGGACGTCTTGAAAAGACACATAACTATCGGTGCCATTGAAAGGATTCCGCCAACGGCAATACCCTTCTTCAATCCGATTGAAAAACCATTCCGAATAGAAAGCCGGAATATCTGTAGACCGACTTACAGACAATACAACCGGAGCGAAAGCCTCAACTTCCACACCATCCCGACTCAATATACGTGTCTTTTCCTGTTTCATTCCGCAAAGTTAATCGAAATCACTGCCATATCCTTGCATTGTAACTTAAATAATTCTTAAAATTGGCCTGATTTCTTGACTTTCTCCTAAATCTTGCAAACGAGGACTTCGATTCATACTCACAAACCTCTGAGGACTGTCGGATTTTAGCCAAGAAAACGGCAAAAATTGGCAAAGAAAACGTGGTTTGGTAAAGAAAACTATGTGGTAAAACGGGATAAAACAGCAATGGCCAAGAAAATTATTTATTTCTTAGCCATTGATTATTAGGTATTTAAGTGGATTTTATTGCTCAATATTCCTCCTCGTTGAAAAGCAATACTTTTGTTGATTCTTAGCGTGTTATAAATCGAATCTTGAATTATATACAAACTTAATTGTCTGAGTGAGGCCATGTTAGACCAATGTTTTCATGGGCCTACAAACATTGGTTCCTGATGGTCTGGACAAGTTTATTCTTACCTTTTAATCTATTTAAAATATTGAATATCTGTATAATACGTATTGACAAGTTTATTAAAAGAAGACTTCTTCTGTTAGGAATATTTTTATGATTGATAATCAGCTTATTATGTATATTGGGCAAGTTTATTCTCGATTGGTACCCATAAAATCTAATGTTTGTGTGCTGTCCGCAGCATATTGGACAAACAAATTAATTCAAACCATACAACCAATGTACAAACATTCAATACAAACATTGAAACAAGCTATCGATATTTCTAGTTAAATGTTCTGCAATGAGAGTTGCTAAATGCAGATAATTAATATTTTAGAATATACAAACATTGATACAAACATTCAAACATTGAATCAAAATAAGGGTCTGAAACGACCCTCTTGATAATGAAGTTGCTTCGGATATTATCTACAAACATTGATACAAACATTGATACAAACATTGTAGAGGTCTAACGCAGAGATTACCGCTGATAAGTCAAGAGACGGGTCGAACTAAAACACGTTCAATCCGTCTCTCCATTCGTAATAATATACTTACAGCATGAGCCCTTCTGATGCGAAAGCATCGAAATGAAATTTCTTCAAGAAACTGTCGACATCTGCTTGAGTGTACCAATACTTTTCTCCATGTTTAGAATATGAAAGATAACCGTTGTCACGGAGTCTCTTCAGATATTTGTCTTTGATCTGCAAGAGTTCCATGAGTGCCTTGTTGTCATAGACTCTATTGGAACTGTTGCCTGATGGATTGAGCAGATACTCTTCCACCAGTCTGAGAAGTCGGTCAAGGACCTCTCGGTCGGTTTGCTTTTTGGGTCTTGCCATTTTAAACGGGGATTAAGTGGTTTTGGAATTGGGTTGTGTGAAGATGCCGAACAGTGGGGAAATATCGGAGTCTTCATCCTTGCAACATCGTAATGGGGTGAAAAGATTTCTGATTTTCAGTAAATTCCCAACCTTTCCATAAAGTTTCCCAACATTTCCCAACATTGATTTTTGCCTGAAACAAAAGGGTATGTGAGTAGTGTTAGTATGTCAAATTCCCGACGCTACGGATGCCGGTCGGCTTTGACAGCAACCTCAGATTGGATTTCCCACAATCTGTAAAAAAATGTCAAAACAGCACTCCAAACGTAAAAGAACCATAAAAAAAGTAGGAACGTTCCGGGAACGTTCCTGATTGGTCCGGACGCAAATTCCGAAATTCGTGGCGTAAATCAAAACACTAAATCTACTTTGAAGATGAAAAGTATCAAACTCCCGAAAATCGGAATGAGGGTTTCCCACCTCACCGAAGATAAAAAATCCGGCCCATGCCGCATGGTTGAATCATATAACACTGTGAAGCCATGGTAAGCGCCGCCGAGTTCAACAGACTCCTGCATATGGTTGCGGAGCTGCGCGAGGAAGTCAAGAACCTTCGCAACGGTATCGACAACAAGATCGACACAGTGGCAAAATCCGTGAAGGACGCCTTCCAAGGCTTCGGCATTCTTGACCCGGATGAGGACACATGGACAGAGCAACAGGTATGTGAAAGATACAATATCTCCCGCAGAACCATGTACAACCGCCGCTCAGCGGGTATAATCCCATACAACAGGTCCGGCAAAGGAAAGAATTGCGCAATCCGCTACCGCAAGGCGGACGTGATCGAGATGTTCGCCACGGAGAATGCCTGAGAATACTATACACACCACCTATATAATTATCGCGTCGGCAACGGCGCAAGTATCAGAACCCACTAAACCCACTTTTTAATTATGGAACAAAACCAGAATTACGAAGAAGTGCTTATCGCCCGAAACAACGAGACCGGGCAGGTAGGCGCGGTCACCGGGCAGAATCCCGATGGCACACCCAAGATGACCGATGTAAAATCGGCAAAACTCTCCGACCTCGTGAAATTTACCAAAGGTCAGAACCCATTGGAGGCATTTCTCTCCAACTTCATGCGTCAGGCGAAGAACCCCACGACATTCGGATTCTTCAAAGTCCCGGCCGACCGATATGAGAGCGTCGGCATGGCGATGGCAGACTTCATGCAGAAGCCAGAGGAGAACGCCGAAATCCTCAAAGACTTCAAGGTTGAGATGCCTCAGCAGACTCAATCCGAAACGCAGGCACAGACCCAGCCGGATGCGGATGAACAGAAGCCAATTGAGCAGATGCCTCCGGCACAAGAGAACACTCAGGCTGAGCATTCCAAGTATCAGACAATCGACGAAAGTAAAATAGACTGGGCCAATCTCAAGGAGAAATGGGGAATCGACCGCGATGAACTCGCAAAATCAGGAGACCTCAAAGAGATGCTCTACAACCGCAAGTCGAAACTCGTGACAGTCACGCCTACATTCGGCGGCGAGAAGTTCCCGATTGATGCACGTCTCTCATTCCGTACCGATGCGGCAGGGAACGTGAAGGTCGTTCCCCACTTCATCCACCGTGAGCCTAAGCTCGACCAGGAATTTGAGGGCTACAAGTTCACCAAGGAGGATAAGGACGCTCTCAAATACACCGGCAATCTCGGAAAGGTTGTGGAACTGACAGGAGCCAACGGTGAGAAAGTACCGTCATACGTCAGTCTCGACCGACTCACCAACGAGATTGTCTCGGTGCCTGTCAAGGATGTATATATCCGCGACACCGTGGGCCAGACGAAGCTCACCATTCCCGAAGTCATGCAGCTGAAGGAGGGCAAGGCACTTCCTCCGAAGGAGATCGAGGGGAAGAACGGACAGAAATATACCGTCGTGCTTCAGGTGTCAGCCGACCG
>Ga0137298_10329_pt1 | contig 42879 bp, 31 predicted proteins | sample RamsorincwithD2O_2_FD_97182 | JGI IMG/M metagenome (GOLD analysis project Ga0137298, IMG submission 97182) | Mouse cecal microbial communities from Vienna, Austria - Glucosamine amended with D2O | ecosystem: Host-associated > Mammals > Digestive system > Large intestine > Cecum | place: Austria...
CAATTTCTCGTTCTTTGATAATTTCTCCACCCATTTTTGTATAAAATTTTTTAGATGGCTCATTATCTTTTAAACACCATAATATCATTGTTGTTTTATTTTTGCTTTTAAACTCATTTGTAACAAATTGAAATAGTTTTGTTCCTATACCATTGTATTTTAAGTTTGGCTTAACATATAGTGCTGTTATCTCACAATCTATATCTTGCATATCTGGTGTAAATTCATTGTTATCAATATATCTACAAAATCCTACTACTTTGTTTTCTAATTCTGCTACTATAAATCCATTTTTCTGATAATTCATTTTAAAACTTTCTATCTTTTCTTCTTTGTTCATAGCATTTAAAATAGCATCATCTATAATTCCTTTATATGCTCTTTTCCATCCATTAACTTGAATATCTGCAACACTCGGAATATCTTTTTCTATAACATTTCTAATTATAATATTTTTCATACTTTATCACTCTTTCAAATTGTAATTTTGTAGTTACTTTGTATTTGCTTTTATTGTATTTTTACTTTTTCTATATAATATAAAGCTAACAACAAAAACTAATAATGGTGGTACTATCAATTTTATAGGACTTCCATTTACTATAAATTTGACGGGGCTATCATCTCCTAAAGCAGTACACATTAAACCTGCTATAAATATAAATGCTGATATATTTGATAGTATTAAAAATATATTCTTTTTCATAGTTTCTTTCCTTAAATTAAACATATTTAATCCCACTCCTAATTTGACTTGTAGTTTGTCTATTTTACTATAAATCTATAAATTGCATAAACTACCCATATAAGCCAAGAATATGCCCAAGCCTTAAATATAATGCTTACTGTTAAATATAAAATAGCAACTATTATTGCTATTATCCAATTCATTATTTTTTTCTTATCCATTATTTTATACCTCCTCGATAGATTGTAATTTATCACTTTATTTATTTTTTTGCACATCATATGTTACTATATAAAAAGTAATATATAAAATTAGTCCTAAAAAAATTGAAGCCCAATTTATATAAGAATATATCATATTAACATATCGATCTAAAGGAGTTAAAATAATTGCCAACACAACTGAAAAAAGCATTCCTATGATAGAACTTATCAATATATCCTTTTTCTTATAGTAAGATAGTATATATTGATAAAATTTTGTAGCATACATCCAAATTGCAAATACTAATATTGAATGAGTTACTCTTTCTAAAAATTTTCCTTTTAATATAAAAGTAAACAAAATTGAAAAAATTACAATTCCTACAATAGGAGATATTTTGATTATAATTGATAAAGGTTTAGTTATTTTATCTGTTCTTTTCTCTGAATTATATTTTTTCAATTTCAAACTTATAGTGCCAAAATACACTACTAATATAAATATAAATATTAACATTATACTTAACATTCTACTTCGCACTCCTAAATTGTAATTTGTAATTATCTATGACTTATATAATCTAATGTTTTAGTTGTTAACGGTTTGAATATTAAATACATAACATATCCAATACTTCCACCTATGACATTAGTTATTAAATCTGTTATATCTGATGATCTAAAACCATTTATTAAAGGCTGTAATAACTCAATTCCTAGACTTAATAAAAAAGTATAAAAAACAACTTTTAATAGTCTAACATTTCCTTTTTTTACTAAAGGCATTAAAAAACCAAAAGGAATTGTCATTATCACATTTAATTCCACTTGTCTAATAAAATCACCTCTACCATTTAAAACATCAATAAATGGAACTAAATTCATTGAATCGTATGGGTGATTAAATATAAATGGTAAAGATGTTATTATAGGCATTAAGGTAAAAAATAATACAAAAGATAAGTATATATACATTAAAGTATTTACAAGCAGTACATCTCTACCTTTTTCTTTCCATTTCTTATAAAATTTCCAAAAATATATTATTATTAAAACTGCAAAATCTACTAACTCTTTCATTTTCTTACCTCCCCTCCAAATTGTACTTTATCTTTCACTAAAAACTTTGTATCTGTTCTATTTCTTTCTTCTAATTCTATTTGTTCATTTTTAGATTTTGTTTCAGCATTATAAAATGATTTGCTTTTCAAGTTTCTATTAGCAATAAGCTCGTTAATTGCTTTAACATATTGTTGTGGATTATTTATGCTAAAATCTCCATGATAATAATTAGGTAATATTTCAATTCTACTTCCATTTATCTTTTGATGAATTATACTCGCTGATTTTTTCATTATTGGTCTTTCTTTATCTCCTACAACTACTAAAACTTTTGCTTTTGTACTTGATAAAGAATCTTTAATTTCATATTTTGAGTTTGCTTCCATAAAAGCAATCATATCTTCCTTACTAATTTTACAAGTATCTCTATAATATTCATTAAATAAATCTTCTCTTATTTTTAAAGACTTAAATTGCATTTGTGAAAACCATTTTTTCGATATTAGCCCATAACTCATAGAAAAAGCTGGTCTAATCATTTTATATGTTGCTTTCATAGGAATTGCTAATGCACTTTCAATAATAGCATAATCACAAATATCTTCTTTTTTTGATAAAATTTCTAAAAGAATTTGTCCTCCTAAAGATAATCCTCCTATTAAACGAATATGACCATTATAATTATTAATTATATACTCTACAATTTCTTGTGCATTATCTTCTATACTTGTAAAATTTCTATCGCTTTCCGAATGACCATCTAATATTGGAAGAATAATATGATAACTATTTTTTAATTTTTCTGCTTCTTCTCTATAATTCCACCAAGAAAGACCACCACCATGTAATAGCATTATTGTATCTTTACTGTTATCTCCATATTCTTTAAAGTTCATTTTTTATCCCTCCATTCCTAGCGATTTATTGTAATTTATCTAATTAACCTTTTTATATATTCATCTGTATTTTCTCTAAAATAACCACAATGACCTAATGAATCAATTTTGATAAATTCACTATTTTTATATTTTTTAATTCTAGGTAAACAAAGTCTTGCTATATCATTTGTACCATAAACAAAAGTTATTTTTCTCTGTGAACCACTTTCTAATTTTGGTGCTTTAATATTGTAACAACTTTCTAATAAATTTTTTAGACTTTCTAGTGTTACTATTGGTGCAACATATTGTTGTACTTCGCCCATACCATTAAAGCACTTATTTAATTCTTTAACTGTATCTTCTGGATGTTCTTTTATATTAAGCAAACATTTTTTGTATCTATTATAAAAATATTTTTTAATAATGTTTGGAAATTTAAAGATAGGAGCACTATCTACTATTACTTGATTGACTTTATCTTGATTATTGCAAAAATAATGAAATGCAATATTACCACCTAAAGAAAATCCTATAATTGCTTTTAATTTATCAATGTTATTTTCTTTTAGAAATTCATCAATAGTTTTTTCTTCATCTTCCATTGAAACATAATCTGAATTTTCATAATGCCCACTATATGTTGGAATAATCAAATAATATTTATTACTTAATCTATCTATTACAAAATCAAAAAATTTAGCACTTGTAAACATAGGGTGTAATAATAATATTTTCTCTTTTTCCTTGTTTCCATAAGTAACTATTTTCAATTAAAATCAACTCCCATCTAACTTGTAATTTTTACTTTACTTTTTTCTTTTTTTCATCTTCTAGTTGTAACTCTTGTATTATTTTATTAGTTTTTATATCATCAGCAGTTTCTTTTCCTGTAATATCTCTATATGCTTGTTTTATCCCATTTTTAACAGCCCATTTTATTATAAAATATAATGCAATTAAAATGATAATTGCTGTTCCTCCACTAATTCCTAATTCTTCCCACATATTTTATTACTCCTTTCTTGCTTACTTATTGTAATTTATTTTTCTAATCTCATATATAAAATTGGATAAGGGTTTCCTTGTTCATCTAATTCTGTTCTTTTATAAGTTTTAAATCCCATATATTCATAAAATCCTTTTGCATTAGGACTTTGTTCATTTACTGCTAGTTCATTAACATTATAATTTTTTATACCATAGTTTAACAGCTGTTTTTCTAATCCTTTTCCTCTTTCACTATTTTTAATAAATAACATTTCTAGTTTTCTATCTTCTATTCCCATAAAGGCAATAGGTTGATTGCTTTCATTTTTTATAATCACTAAATGTGATACTCCAGAAATAGCTTGTGTTACATATTCTTTTATATTTTTAATTTCTTCACTAGACAGAAATAAATGTGTTGCTTTTACCGAATCTTCCCATACTTCTAATAATTGGTTTATTAATGATGAATTTCTATCTTTTATCTCTTTTATATTCAATTTTTTCATCTCCAATCTCAACGATAACTTACTATTTGTTTAAAAGTATTAAAAAGTATTATATCATAAACTTTAATTAAACAATCGTTTTATGACATAAAGATAAGATACGTACTTTTTTATATTCTTAAATAACCGTATATAATTTTAAATAATACTGTCTAGGATTTGTCTAGGAAAAAATCTAGGAAAAACTCTGTAACGCTGTATTAGTCTAAATAATGTTGAATGATAAAATGTCTATTTTTAGACGTTTTAAGATACTACTCAATAATTTTGGATAAAAATAAAAAGTGTTGAAATTGACGTATTTCAACACTTTTCTGCATCTTGCTGGTCGAGGTGACAGGGATCGAACCTGCGACCTCATGGTCCCAAACCACGCGCGCTACCAACTGCGCTACACCTCGAAATTATATACTTTATTATATTAGCACATGTTTCGTGTAATTTCAAGTTTTTTTTTATTTTTTGTATACTTTTATTTTTCATATTCTATAAGTTATTGTATAATATTATTTATATGAGGTGTTTATATGAAATATGTTTTTGAAGATTTTAATATTGAAGATAATAATTCTATCGTAATGTTTTCAGCTCCACATAGTTTTCCTCAGCTTAGAAATGGTGAGATTAAAAGTGCTGAAACTAAAACTCGATTTTTAGTTGAATCCATTTCTAAATCTTTTGACTGTTCCTGCATCTATAAGACTAGATTTTACAATAATGATCCAAATTGGGATGAAAAATCCACATATAAAGAACAACTTGTGGATTTCATTTCTGAAAATAATATAAAATTTCTTTTTGATATCCATAGTATGTATTATGAAAGACCAGTAGATGTTTGCATTGGTATAAATTCTGGTAAAAATATTTTAGATAGATATGATATTTTGAATATGATGGTAGAATCTTTTAAAAATGTTGGTTTTTCAACAGTTTTAATTGATAATCCTTTTTCTGCTTCTAATCCTAATACTGTATCTGCTTATATTTCTAATACATGTATGATTCCTTGTTTTCAAATAGAAATAAATAATAAATTTTTACCAGATAGTTGCGAAATCTCTAATTCTGATTTACTTTATAAAAGTTTTGAAAATATTTTGAACAATATTAATAATTTAATTTAGATAAAAAAAGACGCCCCCGCTTTTGGCGGGGACTTTTGCGACTTCGCTCCTAAATTTAGGTTTTGCTTTTGGATGGTTACGTTCTCAATTTCACCTTGTATTTATAGGGCCTTGGGTGAAGCCCAAATTCCTCACAGCACTTAAGTTCTTTCTTATTCAATCGCTTAATAGCTGTGAACTTATGTTTTCTCCAGGAGTCATAATATAGTCCTTTTATGACTCCTGATACCTTGATTGCCTTCGGGTTGAATCCAGGTTTAAAATATAACTGGATTTCATATAGATAAGGCTCCAAAACAAAAAAGCTTCTGAGGTATTCCGCCTCATCTTCATTTAACTTCCGTACTACTTCTTTTTTTCCCTTGCCTTTTTCCTGAAACATTTCGTGTTTCAGATTAGCAAACCTCCTGGTTTTGTTTTTCACGCTTTCCACTCCTTCTTAGCTAAGTCGCAACATTTCTGAGCAAAAACCTACTTTTATTATACTATACATTTATGTAAACTTCAATAAACTTTTTATTTTTATTTGTATTAATTTGTTTAAAAATAAAAAAACCTAGGAAAATTTCCTAGGTTTGGTGAGCCAGGAGGGGTTCGAACCCCCGACCCTGCGCTTAGAAGGCGCATGCTCTATCCAACTGAGCTACTGACCCATGACGCTTTATAGAATACCATTTTTTACTTTTATTGTCAAGTATTTAGTAATATTTTCTTGTTTTTTTATATTTCTCTTTTTCTGATTCTCTTTAAAGTTTAGTTAATTTCAAAAAATCATTGAAAATTTATTCTAAACTTGCTATAATTGTATTGTTTTAAGTTTGCACCAGTAGCTTAGCTGGATAGAGCGTTCGGCTACGAACCGGGAGGTCGGGGGTTCGAATCCCTCCTGGTGCACCATAAAATAAAAACACAAACTTTCGTAGTTTGTGTTTTTATTTTATTATTTGTTTCTTATTATACTCTTGATGTATCATCTGTTATTTCTGTACTTGCTGAGTTTTCTTCTCTTGATGCCATTTGTTCTTGTTCATTTGCTTCTTGTGCCATTTGTGTTTCTTTATCTCCTGCTATGTATGGTTCTACACTAATTGTTATCTTTTTAGAATTTCCTAAAATTATTGAAACTGTTCCATCTTCAGTTATAGCATCTCTTTCTTTAACTTCTTTTTCTGCTATTTCTAAGTCTTCTTCCGTTACTTCTTCTGATGCTTCTGCAAACTCTTGTCCATGTTGTAGTTCTTGATTTTGTTCTGCTTCTAATCCTTCTGCAACTTCTATACTAACACCATCTTTTTCATAAATAGCTCTTGATTTATCGTCTTTTTCTTCGCCATCTCTTTCTTGTTGTACAAAATCTACGCCATTTTCTGATACTTGTATTCCTTCTCTTTGAATATATTCTGTTAATTGATAAACTGTATTTTCCAAACTTGCTATTCTTGCTTCTAAATCTGATCCTTCTGGTATCTGATTTGTACTTGTTACATTGTTATTTTCAATTTCTCCACCAGCATATATCATATCATCATATACATTTGGATTAATATTGGACATTTGGCTCATATATTGACTAATTCTTGCATCATCTACACATTCTGCAAGTTTTGCTTCAAATGTATGCCAATCTTTTTCTTCTAATGCTTGCTCCATGATACTAATTGTTTCTGGATCCATTGTTTTTAAATTTTCCATATATTGTGCTAAATATTGTGACCCTTCTGTATCCCCATTTAACATTGCTTTAAATGTTGCTGGGTCATATTCTTGTATTGCTCCAAATAATTTCATTTGTAAATCTTGTTTTTCTGCCTTACTTTTCCTTTCATCTGCTTCTTCTTGCGATTCGAATAATCCTTTCCCAGTTTTTTTCATTGATGTAAAAAGTTTACTATATGTAGCAATGGATTTTATTGGGTCTTCCATAAATCTCCCCCCCATAAAATCTTTCATCATATTGTATGAAAGCAACCCTGAATATACTAAATTATTGTTTATATAGTCCATATATCCCATATTATTATATTCTTCGATATATTTATCCAATAGTTGATTTTTGCCTTCTTGTTTTAATCCTTCTATGTCCATTTTCTCACCTTTTATCCTTTCAATTCATCAATAACTTTCGCTATTTGTCTTATTTTTTGAGTTCTTTTTTCTCTCACTTTTTTTAATTGACTTTGAAATGTATCTATCTCATATGATTTTAGATTAATCATTTGACTGTCTACAAATACAACATCTAAATCTTCTAACATATTCTCCTCCTAACTTACAGCTAATTTAAAGCTATTGTTTATTTTCTTTCTCATTACGATGATTGTAGCAATAAATTTGACATTTTGATTACTTACTTCTTGTATTTTAGGTTCATTTATATTTTCTAGGTTCAATATGTTTTGCTCAATATTACTTAAAAATGCTTCATAATATTTTTTTCCATTAAATACATTTTTTATTTTTTGTATGATTTCTTGGAATTTACTAGATTTTTTTACTATTCTCATCTCTTCAGTTATAATATGTATTTTATCTAATTCTTTTAAAAATTCTTTTCTACACATTTCTGTTTCTATTAAGCATTCATCTAGTATTGTATTGTAATCATTAAATTTTATTATGCATGCATTCTCTTTGTCTATGTATTTTTGTAATTGGGCTGGATTGTTTTGTAATATTGCTATATTTTCTCTTTTTATATCTGCAATCTTTTTAAATCCGGCTATGGCTACTTTTTGATTACTTTCAGCTTCTTGCATTTCTAGTTGTATACTTATAATGCTATTTTCATATTCTGTATACATCTTTTTTAATACTTCTTTATATTTTTTTATTATTTTTTCATTTTGTTCTTCATATTCTCTATTTTCTATTCCATAAGTAATCATTTGCTCTTTGATTTTATTTATTAGTTCACTCACTTTTTCTTCCATTTTCTTTTGTGTTGAGCTTCTAAAAATTGCAAAAGTAATTTCTGTGTCTATTGTTTCTATTTGGCCTAATTGATTAATTAGCTCCATTAACTCCATTCCCTTACTTTTTATCATTTGCGTTCTCTCCTTATTTATATATGGTTTCATTATATTAATAACATTTTATAATGTCAATCTTTTATTTTTGGCAATTTATTCAATTATTTTATTCTTATATCTAATATTTTTTTTGTATTAAAAAAATTCGATTTCTATTTACTTTTTTCGACATTATTGGTATTAATGTAGTATATGTAAAAAAGTTTTTTTAATTATAAGTAAATTTCATTTATTTATAAAGGGAGGTTATTATGGGATTTATTAAAGCATTTGCTGGAGCCATAGGTGGTTCTTTTGCAGATCAATGGAAAGATTTTTATGTACCTATGCAAAATGTTCCTGGAACAGCTGCAATTTTTCAAGCTGTACCTCAAGGAACTAATGCTGGACGTGGAGAAAATACAAGCGGTTCTGAAAATATTATTTCTAATGGAAGTAAAATAGTTGTTCCTGATGGAATGGCTCTTATTACTATGCAAGATGGTGCTATTACTGGATGTATTACTGAACCAGGTGGATTTATTTTTACATCAGATGATCCAAACTCAAAGTCTATGTTTGCTGGTAATGGTATTTTATCTTCTACTTTCGGACAAAGCTGGGAGAGATTTAAATTTGGTGGTCAACCTGGATCACAACAATTAGCTTTCTATGTTAATTTAAAAGAGATTCCTAACAATCGTTTTGGAACTCAATCTGAGATATATTGGGATGATGCTTATTTAAATGCACAAGTTGGTGCAATTACTAGAGGTACTTATACTTTAAGAATAGTTGATCCTATTTTATTTATTAAAAACTTTGTGCCTGTTGCTTATTTACAACCAAATGCACAAATTTTCGATTTTGCTGATATGGATAATGATGCAGGAGCTCAACTTTTCAATGAAGTTGTTGGTAGCTTATCTGCTGCATTTTCAAATTATACAAACGATCCTAGCAAAGGAAATCGTATTACAAGAATTCAAGGAGATCAAATAGGTTTTGCTCAAAGTCTTTCTCAAGCAGTTGAAGATGGATATCAATGGAAATCTGATCGTGGTCTTGAAATAGTTAAAGTTGCTCTTCAAGCAATTGAATATGATGAAGATACTAAAGCATTATTAAGTGATGTTAAGAAAGCTGACGCTTTATCTGGTGCTCGTGGAAATTCATTTATGCAACAATCTGTTGCTCGTGGTATGCAATCTGCTGGTGAAAACGGTGGTGGTGCTACTGGAATGGCATTTATGGGTATGGGAATGAATGCAGTTGCTGGTTCAGTTGGAGGATTCCAACAACCTGCAGGGCCAATTCAACCTAACGCTTTTGGTGCTAATGCTCCTCAACCTCAACAACAATATAATCAACCAGTTCAACCACAACAACCTGCTCCAGAGCCTCAAGCTCCGGTTCCACCAACTCCACAAGAGCCTGTTCAACCTCAACCTGCTCCAGAGCCAATGCAACCACAAGAGCCTGTAGCTCCAGTTGCTCCTGAAGCACCTGCTCCTACTCCAGCTCCAGCAGGACAAATAGATCCTGACGCAGCTTATGAAAAATTATCTTCATTAAAGAAATTACTTGATGAAGGTCTTATTTCTCAAGATGATTATGATAAAGCAAAACAAAAACTTTTGGGGGTATAAAAAATGCCAGATTTGAATGAAGAACCTAGAATTATTCAAACTGATTCAGGCAATAAAGATGGTCAAAACAAGTGTCCAAAATGTGGTGCTACTGATATTTCTCTTAATACTAAAACTGGTAACTTAAGATGTAATTACTGTAGACATGAATTCCAACCTGAAAAAATTGAAGGAATGGAAACTGATATTCATAATCTTGAAGGTGAAGTTATGGCTTCTGGTACACAAGATATAGCACAAGATACTAACGATGTTATGACATTTAAATGTAGTAGTTGTGGTGCTGAAGTTGTTATAGATACTACTGAAAGTACTCAAGCTAGATGTCACTGGTGTAGAAATACATTGTCTGTTAATCAACAGATTCCAAATGGTGCTGTACCTGATGTTGTTTTACCATTTAAATTGAGTAAACCTGATGCTAAATCTTTAATTGAGGCCTTTGTTAATAAAAGAAGATTCTTTGCTCATCCTAAATTTGTTGAGGAATTTTCAGCTGAAAATGTAATGGGTGTATATTTCCCTTATATGGTTGTTGATATGAATTCTCATGCTTCTTTCTCTGGTAGAGGTGAGCATCAAGTTAGACGTTACACTCGTGGAAGTGGAAGTAATCAAAGAACTTATTATGATGCCGATTTATATGATGTAGATCGTGAATTTGATTTATCTATTAAAGGTTTAACTGTTGAATCTAGTGCAGATAAATTAAATAAAAAGGATTCTCATAAAACTAATAATGTTATTAATGCTATTATGCCTTTTGATATTGAAAATTCTGTTAAATGGGATTCAAATTACTTAAAAGGTTATTCATCTGAAAGACGTGACACTAATGTTGAACAATTAAAACCACTTGTTGATACTCAAGCTAAAGATATTGCTCGTTTTTCAGCTAATAAAACTTTGCAACTATATGATCGTGGTGTTCGTTGGGATAGTGAACATCTAGATATTAAAGGAAGACAATGGAAAACTGCTTATTTACCTGTTTGGCTTTATAGTTATCAAGAGAAAAAAGGTGAAAATGATGGTTTACTTCATTATGTTGCTATTAATGCTAGAACAAAGGAAACTATGGGTAGCGTTCCTATACATATGCCCAAATTGATTGGTGCTTCGGCTATAGTTGAATTCATTGGTTTACTTTTAATGTTATTTGTAGATTTTGATTATAGTTTCTTGTTTCTACTTCTTGGTTTCATCTTCTTTTTCTATTATTATGTTAAATATCGTAACTTTACTGAGCGTCATCACCATGAAACTGAAACACCTGCAGAGATGCTTAATCTAGCAAAGTCTGATAGATTAGTTAAAAGACAAACTGGTCTTTCTAATTCTAGAATTGAGGGTGCTAATAACAAGAAGGTTAGTGGTCAAGGATTAGCAGAAAATTTACTTAATAATGTTAATGATATTAATCCTTTTAAAAATTTAAAATAAGTTATATATGAAACATCTAGCTATTTTTAGTTAGATGTTTTGCTTTTTATATGGATTTTATGTTATTATTATTCAAAGATTTATTTAAGGAGTAATCTATGAACATTGGAATTGATATTGATAATACTATAACTAATACTGCACCAATATTAAAAAAATATTGCAAAGAATATAATGATACAGTTGTTAAACGAGGATTAGAAATGCATGAAACTGGTGCTGCTAGTTTTGATTTATATGACTGGACTCAAGAAGAAAATATGGATTTTTGTGTTAAATATTTAGAGGAAGTTGTATTACAGGCAGAAGTTAAAGAAAATGCTAAAGAGGTTATTCAAAAATTAAAAAATGAAGGTCACCAAATTAATATTATTTCTTCAAGAGCTTTTCCTATGTTTAAAACTCCTTACGAAACTACTGAAAAGTTTTTAAAAGAAAAAGGTATTGTTTATGATAAATTGTTAGTTGGTAAAATAGAAAAAAGGTCTTCTTGTATTGAAAATCAATTGGATGTTTTAATCGAAGATGAAGTTAAATATATAAATGAGATGTCTGAATTTATGAATGTATTTGTTTTCGATGCAGTTTATAATAAACAATGCTCTGGAAAAAATATTACTAGAGTTTATAATTGGATTGAAGTTTATGATAAAATTAAAGAGTTTGAGAAGAATATGTAATTGGAATAATTTGACTTTTATTAAATTCTATGCTAATATATATTTAGCTTAAGCAAATATGTCTTTAATCATATGATGTCATAATTGCTATCAGTATGTGTACTGTGAATACACATACTATTTTTTTGCAAAAAAAACAAGATAGACCTGTGAAATCTATCTTGTTTCGACTATGTATTCTAGCCTTCGTCTTCATTTTTATCTTCAGCTTTTGATTTTTCTGCTAAAAGCATATCTATCAATTGCCAAATTAAATCATATGACGTCATCTCTGGCTATCCCCCTTTCTACCTTTTAGCGAAAGACTGGAAATATTTTACAATGTTTTTCTAATAATTACAAGTATTTTATTATTTCTTTAATAATACTCTATTGCATTTTTAAGCCACTTTTTCTGTATAATTAATAATAGTAATTTCTGTAATTGCATTTCTCACAGAATTCACTAATTTTTCTAATTGTTTAGCAACTTCATCGCTATATGATACCTCTCCACACTGTTTACATACTTGGGATGGCACATTTTTTATAATAATAATACAATTATCTAATTCTACCATAAATGTCGTATTTTTATTTTCTAAATCTCCTTTACACATAAAACAAGTCATTTTATTCTCTCTCCTTTCTTGTTTTCAAATCTTCTTTCCATTTTAAGCTATTAGGATAATAAGCTGTAATAATCCATAACTCTTCTTCATTTAATCCACAAACTACATGTAAAACTTTATTATTCGTAGTTATTCCATATACTAAACAACTTGGATATGGATAATCATTCTCATACTCTTCTAATATTTCTCCATTTAAAAGAGCTTCTTCAATATCTTTTTGATTTATATTTCTTTGAAGTAATCTAATTACAATATGATTAGTCCATCTAATCTTATTCTCTTCAATTAATTGCTTTATAGTATCTATTTTTAATTTTTCCATAAACACCTCTTTATATACTTATATCATATTATCAATAAATATTCTATACCTATCTGCTATTATCATTATATTTTTATATAAATAGTAAAGGCAGAGATTTTATTCTCCGCCTTTTATTTTGGCTTTATTTTCTGTTTTTTTCTTTTAGTATAATACATGTTACTGTTATTCCTAAAACTATAAATATAGCTAATATCGCAAGTTTTACGATAGTATTATCATCTTCTGCACCTGTTTTTATTGAAATTACTAAATCTGCTTTTCCTTTGTTGTCATCTATCGTAATTTCTTCAAAGCCTGCTTCGTTGTCTACTTTTACTATTTCTGCTATGTTTTCCTTCATTCCTAAGTTGTTCTCTGATGGGGTCCATCTCATTACAACGTTGTAACTTCTTTCTTGCCCCGGTTCTAGGTCTTCTACACTTAAGATAGCTGTGTCTTCATGGATTACCCAGTCTTTGTTGTCTTCTTCCTTCATTGTCATTCCGTTTGGGATGTTTTCAATAAGCTCTGCTCCACCTCTTAGCTCTGCTGTATTTGTTACTTTTATTTCATATGTAACAACCATTTCTGTAGATGCTATTTTGTTTTTGTCTAACTCTACTTTTCCTATATTACCGTTTATTGATAATACTTGTCCATTATAAGCTATTTCTTTTACTTGTTTTTCTACTTTTAAGTTGAAGTCTTTTTTCTTGTAATAGTAGTTAACAGCTATGTCTTCTACCGTCATGTTACCAGCTTTATTTTCTGGTACTTCTACTAGATTATAGTATTTAATTTCTTTTTGTACTGTTTCGTATTCGTCACCTTCATGTCCATCTATTACTTCTTCTGCTGCTATTGTTTCTTTTGTGTCTATATCATAGTAATTTGTAATTACTTTAGCAGGTTTTATGTAGTAGTAGATAACTTCAGTTACATCATCAAACATTATTCCTTTTTGGTTTGTTGGAACTTCGATTAAATCATAACCAGATATTGCTTTTTCTTCTGTAGTATAGTTATCACCTTTGTGACCGTCTATTACTTCTGTATCAGCAATTTCTTGCCCTGTTATTTTATCTACATATTTTACTTGTACTTGAACTCTTCTTGCGTAATAGTATGTTACAACGATTTCTTCTTTTGTCATTTTTCCTGTAGCGTTTTCTGGATATCTTTCTTTTACTAAGTCATATCCTGGTATTTGTTTTGCTTCTGTCTCATAATTATCTTCTGCATATCCATAGTAGTTTCTTTCTTCAACTAGTGGTTCATCTGTTAATACATCTAAATGTCTTTCTACTACACCAGCTGATTCTGGTACATAATAATATTTAACTATTATATCCTCTTTAGTCATATTACCATTACTATTTTCAGGTACTTGAATTAATTTATATCCTTCAAATACTTTGTTTTCTGTTGTATATAGATCGTCTTCATGTCCAGTTTCTACTACATCTGGAGTTATTTTTTCTCCTGTTGTTTTGTCTATATATTGTGTTGTAACTTTGGCTCTATGAATATAGTAATATGTTACTGTTATTGGATTGACTGTCATTGTTCCTTCGCTATTTGCTGGTAATCTATCTTCTACTAAGTCATATCCTGTAAAGTCCTTAGATGGAATATTATACTCGTCTCCTTCGTTTCCTTCGTGAGTTCCATTGTATAATACATCTCCACTAATTACATCTATATGTTGTTCGATTACTCCTCCTGATATGTGTAAATAGTAGTATTTTAATACTATTTCATCTTTAGTCATGTTTACTGTTTTTTGTGCTGGTTCTTGTACTAAGATATAATCATCAAATGTTTTTGTTTCTGTTACGAATTCGTCTCCTACTAAGCCTTCATCTGTTCTTTCATCTAGTATTTCACCTGTTGTTATATCAATATATTGAACTGTTGCTCTAGTGTTTTGTAGGTAATAATAAATTACTGTTAAAGGTTCTACTTCCAGTTGACCTGTAGTGTTTCCACTATTTCCAACTAAAGTATATCCTTCAATTTCTTTAGCATCTGTTCTATACATCTCTCCTACTTTACCAGTTTGTTTTTCTGGTTTAGCAAGTTCGATGTCTGTATCTTTTTCTAAGTAGTAAATATTTAACTCAGCATCTTTTACTGCATAGTAATAAGTAACTTCAATTACTTCTTCAGTCATTATACCTGTAGCATTTGTTGGAATTTCAACTAAAGCATATTTAATTGGTATATCATCTGCTGAAGTTGTTGTATAAGTAGAATCTATTAATCCTTCAATCTCAACATCTTCGCTTAATTTATTAGTTGTGCCTTCTTCGTAGTGATGTACTATTACTTTAGTTGATTTTAGCCTGTAGTAGTAAATTACTTCGACAGTATCTTCTGTCATTGTACCAGTTGCATTTGCTGGTGATTGAGCCAATTCATATTTACTTGGAACTTCACTTGATGTTTCAGTTTCATAGTCATCTCCTACTTTACCAGTAACTGTTACATCATTTGCTACTTTAGTTGTAGTTCCTTCAGCGTAGTGATGAACTACAACAGTTGCATCTTTCTTAGTGTAATATAAGTTAATTACATTATCTTTTGTAGCTATAACTAATTCATCAACATTAGCTGAATCGAAGTTATATCCATAGATATCAACTACTTCATCTTCAGCTACAATAACGTCTTCAAATGTTACATTATCAACTACCTTTTGGTCTTTTAATACTTTGTTTGTATCTTTTTCTAGATAGTTAACAGTGTAGCTTAAGTCTGTATGTTTTGTATAGTAGATATTTATTACATTTTCACTTGTTGTTATTACTAGCTCGTCTTTATCAACAGAGTCATAGTTATAACCATCAATTCCAATTACTTCACTGCTTGAAGTTATCACATCTTCAAGTGTTATTCCATTTTTTACTTTTGGAGAATTTAATACTTTATTTGTACCTTTCTCTAAATAGTTAACTGTATAATGTAAGTCTGTACGTTTTGTATAGTAGATATTAATTACATTCTCTCTTGTAGTTATTACTAACTCAGCTTTATCAACTGAATCATAGTTATATCCGTCTATTTCTATTACTTCATCACTAGATGTTATAACATCTTCGAATGTTACATTATCAACTACTTTTTGAGTACTTAATACTTTGTTAGTATCTTTTTCTAAGTAGTTAACCTTATAACTTAAGTCATTACGTTTTGTATAGTAGATGTTTATTAAGTTTTCTCCTGTCTGTATTACTAATTCATCTTTATCAACTGAATCATAATTATATCCATCAATTTCGATTACTTCATCTTCTGTATTTATAACATCTTCGAATGTTACACTATCAACAACTTTTTGAGTATTTAATACTTTATTTGTATCTTTTTCTAAATAGTTAACTTTATAGCTTAAATCTCTACGTTTTGTATAGTAAATATTAATTACGTTTTCTCCTGTAGTAATAGTTAAGCTATTCTTATCAACTGAATCATAATCATATCCATCGATTGTAATGATTTCATCACTTGAATTTATTATATCTTCAAATGTCATATCGTTAACTACTTTTTGAGTGCTTAATATTTTATTAGTATCTTTCTCTAAGTAATTTACTTTATAAGATAAGTCGTTACGTTTTGTATAGTAGATATTAATTACGTTTTCCCCTGTTGTTATAGTTAACGTGTCTTTATCTAATGAGTCGTAGTTATATCCATCAATTTCAATTACTTCATTACTTGAAGTTATTACATTTTCAAATACTTGATTTCCAACAACTTTTGTTGGGCTTAGCATTTTATTTGTATTTTTCTCTAAGTAGTTTACCTTGTATGAAAGTCCATTTACTTTTGTATAATAAATATTAATAACATTATCTTTTACAGCTATTGTTAAATTTTCTTTATCTGCTGAATCATAATTATATCCGTCTATTGTTATTACTTCATCATTTGTATTTATTACAGACTCAAATTCTATATTATTAACTGTCTTTTGTTCATGTAGTATTTTATTTGTATTTTTTTCTAAGTAATTTACTTTATAGCTTAAGTCGTTACGTTTTGTATAATAGAAATTAATTATATTATCATCTACTTCTATTGTTATTGTTTGCTCTGTTGGTTCTTGTTTTATATATCCTTCTATATTTATTGCTTGTTCTGTTATATTACTTTTATAAGTTTGTCCATTAACAATTTTTTGTTCATGTAATACTTTTTCAGTATCTTTTTCTAAGTAATTTACTGTATAACTTAAATCATTACGTTTTGTGTAATAGAAATCAATTGTATTATCATTTAAATCTATTATTATTGTTTGCTCTGCTGGTATTTCTTTGTTATATCCTATTATATCTATTGCATTTTCTGTTATATTGTTTTGATAAATCTGTTTGTTAACAACTTTTTGTTCATGCAATACTTTATTAGTGTCTTTTTCTAGATAATTTACTGTATAGCTTAAGTCATTACGTTTTGTATAATAGAAATTAATTACATTATTTTCTATAGCTATTGTTATTGTTTGTTCTGTTGGTTCTTGTTTTACATATCCTTCTATATCTACTGCTTGCTCTGTTACAATTGATTGATATGTTTGTTCATTTACATTTTTTGCAACTTTTAACACATTTTCAGTATCTTTTTCTAGATAATTTACTGTGTAACTCAAATCATTACGTTTTGTGTAATAGAAATTAATTGTATTATTTTCTACTGATATTGTTATTGTTTGTTCTGTTGGTTCTTGTTTTACATATCCTTCTATATTTATTGCTTGTTCTGTTACTGTTGCTTGATATGTTTGATTTGTTACTATTTTTGCTATATTTAATACTTTATTAGTGTCTTTTTCTAGATAATTTACTGTATAGCTTAAGTCGTTACGTTTTGTATAATAAATATTTATTACATTATTTCCTGTAGTAATGGTCAATAGTTCTTTATCAGCTGAATCATAGTTATATCCATCAATATCAATTACTTCATCACTTGATGTTACTGTGTCTCCAAAGGTCATATCTCCACAAGTATATTTAGGAGCTATAATCTCATTTGTATCTTTTTCAAGATAGTTTACTTCATATCTTAATCCTGTTACTTTTGTATAAAAAATTGCAATAACATTTTCATCATTGTTTATTCCTAAATTTATTTGATCTGGTATGCAATAAGCATAATTATATCCATCAATTGATATTACTTCGTCTTCAGAATTTATTAGTTTGTTAAATTCTTGATTTGTTACTACTCTTTCTTCGTGTAAAACCTTGTTATCGTCAGTATTATCTAATGTTGAGTCTGATTCTAAATATTTTACTGTATAACTTAAGTCATTTCTCTTTGTATAGTAGAAATTAATTACATTGTTTTCTACAGCTATTGTTATTGTTTGTTCTGTTGGTTCTTGTTTTACATATCCTTCTATATCTATTGCTTGTTCTGTTACTGTTGCTTGATATGTTTGGTTATTTACTATTTTTTCTGTATTCAATACTTTATTAGTATCTTTTTCTAGGTAATTTACTGTATAACTTAAATCATTTCTCTTTGTGTAGTAGAAATTAATCACATTGCTTTCTACAGCTATTGTTATTGTTTGTTCTGTTGGTTCTTGTTTTACGTATCCTTCTATATCTATTGCTTGTTCAGTAATTTGATTTTGATATGTTTGATTATTTACTACTTTTGCTGTATTCAATACTTTATTAGTATCTTTTTCAAGATAGTTAACTGTATAGCTTAAGTCGTTACGTTTTGTATAATAAATATTTATTGTATTACCTGTTACATTTATTGTTAAGCTATTTTTATCAAATGAATCGAAGTCATATCCTTCAATATTCACTTTTTCAGTATTTGAATCTACTACTGTTCCATATATTACATCTTCTACTTGTTTTTGTTGTTTTAGCACTTGGTTTGTATCTTTTTCTAGATAATTAACTATATATTGATAAGATTTTAACCTATAATAATATGTTACTTCTATTTGTTCTAAAGTCATTGTTCCAGTAGCATTTTCTGGTGTAGAAACTAATTCATAATATTCTGGAATATTTGTTAAGGCTTCTGTTGCATACTCACTCGTAACTTTTCCATTTATCTTAATGTCTTCTGCATTTTCTCCATTGATTAGTGGAACAGGCGTTGTTGTTTCTTCAATATAATGGTGAACTAAAACAGAAGCATCTTTTAATTTATAATAATAAGTTACTTCTTGATTTTCTTTAGTAATTTCACCTTTTGGTTCTCCTTCTACACTTGCTAACTCATATTCTTCTGGAATATCTGTTGCTTCTGTAGTTTCGTATTCATCCCATAATAATACATTAGTAATTTTATCTTCAGATAACTTTTCTGTTGTTCCTTCTTTATAATGATGAACTGTAAGTGTTGCTGGAATCTTTTTATATGTATTTGTAATATTAATAGTTATACCATTACTAACCTCTTCTGCTGTGTAGTGCCATAATTTGTTAACATTATCTTGATATGTGTGTTCTGATTCTGGATAAATATTTCCAGTTAATTCTTCTATTTCATAATCTGGTAATGTTACTATCATATTTGCACTTTCGGTTGTTTTTATATGTTCTATATTATCTATAGAAAATCCATAATAATTGCTATTAGAATTATCTGTATGCCAATATAGATAGAAGTCTTTTGTTGGTACAATTACTTCTTGGTCAGCTATTGTATCTCCACCAAATGGTCCATATCTATATATTTTTTCATCTTGATTATAATAAATATAAACATAGTCATATGATGTTGATTCTGTTTTACTATTATTACTAAATTTTATTTTTAAACCATTCTTCTCATTTAAGTTTTCTATAATCGCTTCATATTTTTCACTTGGATTTTCTTCAATAACTGTATATACATATTTTTCAGTATTATTTTTCCATATAGGTACATTTTCAAAATTATATTGCCAATTGTTTTCTGCTGTTACTTCTTGACTTGCAAATACTATTTCATCTCGTAATAAGTTAATTTTTATTTTTTCAGGTCTTTTTCCTTTTTCATTATTGTCATCATTCCAAATTTTAGTTCCATTAACACTTGTATATAATTCATCTGCTTTTAATGTATTTGTAAGTGTAAATTCTCTTTCATCTTCTGTTGTTTCAACTTTAGTTAATTCATATAAATTAACATTATCTATAACTGAATATTTATATTTTTCATTTGTATTATCGCTAATTGGAACATTTTCAAAAGTATATTCCCAATTATTTTCACTACTTATTGTTGCTGTTTGATATTCTATATCATTTTGTAATAATTTTATTTCTATATTATCTGGTCTAACGCCTAAACTATTCGTGCTATCTTCCCATACTTTATTTACTTTTAAATTGAAAGTATCTTTTAATGAAATTTGCACTATATTTGAATTTATTCCTGAAATAAAGTCTATTTCATTTCCTTTTTCATCTATAGCTGTCCATTCTGACCAACATCCATTATATGCAAAAGCCTCTTGATTTCCACTTGTAATATTGGTTTCTGCTGGTGCTCTCATTTTTATTATTACATATATATATGAACTACTTGGTAAGATTGCTTTATTTCCTTCACTATCTAAAAATTCAAATGCTAAAGATTTTACTAGGGTTTTATCTACTGCTTCTGTATATTCTTTCCAACTTGTATCTTTTCCTAATTCTTCAACTAATTCATTTTCAGAATAGTATGTTTTAACTGTATATCCTTGTGATTCTGCATATGAAGTATCTATACCTTCAAAACTACCTTTCCAATGTTCTTTGTTTCCATAAGCTTTTATAGTATTGCCATCTTTATCTTTAGCATATTCTTCAATAGAATCATATATTACTAGATTGGTCATAGAATTTATTCCAGAACGGGCTCTTAATTTATATCTATATTCTGATTCATGAGAAGCCTTTGCCGTATTATCGGTAGGATTTGTTCTATCTGTTTCTGCTATTACCTTAATATCTTGGTGAGATGCAGTAACGTGATTAATTGTATATGTTTGAACTCCTCTAGAAAATTTTTCTTCTATATCTCCATCTTCATCAATATCTACAAATTCTTTATCTAATTCCCCATTATCTATGCTTACATTACTATATTGTAAAGTCACATCATCTTTTTCATAAATATTTTGATAAAACATTCTTGCTGTATACAGTGAACCATATGTTTCTAAGCTATCATATGATATTGAAACTGGAATTGAAAAATCAAAACCCGTGGCAATATATATATTTTTCAAATAGTCTAGTACATATATAGGTTCTTCTCTAAAATCAAAAATTAGTTCTAATTTTGTTCTTCCTGTATTTTTCCAATTTTGAATTATTGTTAATTCAAGATGATCTCCTAAAAATTTGCAAAATTCATCCGAATTTTTAAAATATTCATTATTATTTTTTTTAAAATATTTATGGCCGCTTCCATTCCACCCTGATATTGATTTTTTTATATCTTCTACTGTACCATTAAATTCTACACCTCTTGGTAATAATTCGTACATTTTGAAGCCATAAATATATTCTAAATATGTAGTATCATCATCTAAAAATACAGTTGACCATCTTTCATTTAATTCTACTTTTTCTCCTACAACATTTTCTTTTATGGATGCATTGGTTGCTTTTTCATCATAATAAAACCAACTATAAAATATATCTTGTTTTCTATAATTTATTTCTGCTTTAGCTCTTTGAAGATAATGTCCATAAGTTTCTAAATCATAATCTGCAATTTCTTTTCCAATAATTCCCTCATAATTTTCCAATTCTGCTTCATTTATAATAATGTAACTATCATCTTCTTGTTTTTCATAATATTCTAAAGCACTAATTGCATAAATTGTTCCTTCTTCTTTTACGTTTTCTGGTCGTGAAATATTACAGTAAGTTGTAATATTACTAGGCGACTGTATCATTGATGATTCTTTTAAATTTTTATATAGTATATAAAAACCTACTATATTTTTATCAGATTCAAAACATATATCTCTTCTTGTTGTACTGTTGTTCCAATTAGTATATTTTACAAATTCTTTTTCTCCTCTATTTCGTACATATAATTCTACTTCACAATTCATATCCGCACTTATAACTTGATTTGAATTTGTAAGTGAATTTACACATATTTCTGATATTCTATACTCTTCATCAGAAAGCTTAGAGAAATTTCCTAATTCATCTGTTATTCCAAAAATGTCATTATATACTTGTAAATTATATGACTTACCAGTTGTTCTAACATCGAAATATGTCAAAAACTCACTTCTTGTTTGTCCTTTGGTTATAGTATTGTAACTTTCTCTTCCAGTTGTTCTACTAGACATTGTTATTCCATATAGATTTCCTTCATATTTAAAGTCAAAATCATCTAAAATAATATTTTCTATATTAAAGTTTTTTACAAGTTCAATATTTTCTTTGGAATTTTTAAAAGCAGCGTTATCGCAATAATCTCCATATATATTAAAATTTTGTGAAATTTTTGTACCTGCATAATCTTCTTTAGGATATCCAATATATAAATATGTTTCATTATAATAATATGTATTAGTTGGCGATTTATAGTATTTATCAGTAATACATTTTCCTTCAGCATCTATTTCAATTGGCTTCATTTCATAATCTAATGCAATACAATTAGGTAGTAATTCTACACTAAATAGGTGCTTTTTTACCATTCTTACATGCAGACTTGAATAAGACTTATTCATATTAATATTATACTTTACCCAAATATAATTTTCGGCATTTTCTGGTAATCCCTCTGCAGACTTTAAAGCTTTCTCTACTGTTGCTTTTGCATTATTATATTGAGCCTTTGGTGAGGAAAAAGAGAACGTAATTAAATCACTATTTATTTCATTATTTAATGTTGCTTTTATTGTTGCACTTTCTGTTTGAAAAACTTCTGAACCTTTTATTACATATGATATTTGAATGGTGCCTTCTGTGTTTGAACCTTTTTCTATAAGTATATTGTTTGTTAATATATATTCATCAAAGTATCTAACTCTTGTATCGTAAGTACTTTGAATTTCTTTTGAAGTTTGATAACTCCAATCGTACTGTTTTGCGGATTCTTTTATATTATCTGCAGATATAGCGTTAGCTTTCATTGTATATGCAGGCCATGTACTTGCATAACCATTTGAATAATTATCAGTATTTACCATGTATTTTCCTAAGTTGTCAACTTTTATTTGTAATTGTCCTGGCTCATATGCAGTCACTACATTCGTATTTTTGTAGTTAATTTGCATTGTTATTATTCTAGTTTCTTCCTTTTTTGTTGCATTCCAATTTATTTCTTTTAAAGCCGTCTTACCATTATCTACTGTAGAATCATAAAAAACTAAACCAAGTTCCCAATTATCTTTTTGTATTGTTTCTGAGTCTGCTAATGCTACTGTTTTTTCTGTTTGCTTTATATTTTCACTCTTTTTTATATTTCTTAAGATTGCTACTCCACTTGTTAATATAATTATAATAGCAAGTAATATAGCAATTATAATATTTTTCTTATTTAGAACTCCGGGTGTGTGTGTGTACAGCGTCAACAGTTTGCTGTCTTTGTTCTTTCTTCTTTTCTTTTGACTTTTTCTCTCTTGATAGCATTACAATATCTCCCTTATATATTTTTCTATTCTAATTTGTTTTTAAAATATTTATATATACGTGTCAAGGTAATATAATTAGCATATTATATACTTTTAGACAAAATAAGACATAAACCGCTTTATTTATGCGATTTATGCCTTATTATTTTCTGAATGTTATAAAATTAATATCTTTTGTTTTACATTTTTTATTTTTTATTACGCTTATGCACTTTTGCAGTTATTTTTATATTTCTTTTCCACATTTTTTTCGCATAGTGTGTTATTTATTCTGTTACCTCATTGCTTGATTCTGGTGTATTACTTTCTTCTGGTTCACTTGGCGTTGATTCTGGCGTTGTTTCAGGGCTTTCAGATGGTGTCTGACTAGGTGTTTGGCTTGGAGTTTGACTTACTGTAGGTGTTACGGTTTGTGATGGTGTTGGCGTTGTTGAAGTTGAAGGCACTGAAGTTCTTGTTTCTTCTTCTGGTGCTGTTATTTCATCTACTGGTGCTTGAATTGTTCCTGTAGAGCTATCGTCATAGTATGATTCATCTAATATCTCGCTTCCTCCATGTATTCCGCATATATCTGGTTTAGTACCTTTTAAGAAATTTTCTTTATGTGTATTTGTACATCCGCTTCTTGCTATTTTTCCTGTTTCATCACATATTGTTAATACTGCTATTTTATTTGGTTTTTCAAATCTTTTTCCCTCTAAGCCCACATGTATTCTTGACATTACATTAGCCCATAATAACCCTGATGGGTTTCTTTTGTTGTAATCTATGCTTTCACATTGATCATATCCATACCAACAAATACAAGTATAATATGGTGAAAAACCACACAACCATCTATCAAAATTATCATCTGTTGTTCCTGTTTTTGCTGCAATATCTATTCCTTTTATTCCGCAATACTTTGCTGTTCCATGATTTCCTATTATTGGCTGTGTTAATAAGTCTTGCATTATGTATGCAACTTCTTCTGAGAATACTTTTCTTTTTTCTTGCTTGGTTTTTATTAGTGTTTTACCGTTATTTCTTTTTATTTCTGTATAAAAAGTTGGTTCTATGTATTTACCGTTATTGGCTATTGTTGCGTATGCTCCTGCCATTTCTAATGGACTTATTCCTTTATCTAGTCCACCTAGTGCTAATGCTAAGCTTTCGTCTTTTTCTGTTAGTGTTGATATTCCCATTTTCTTTAAATATCTCATTGATGTTTTTGGCGTTAAATCTTCCATTATTTCTACAAATGGTACATTTTGTGATGACTCTATAGCTCTTCTTACTGTTATTTCTCCTAATGGTGATGTATAGTCTATTGGGTGATAACCTTCTGCAAAATCTCTTTCTGTATCGTCTACAATGGTTGCTGCTGTTATTATTTTCTTATCTATTGCTGGCGCAACAACTGCTATTGGCTTTATGCTTGAGCCTGTTTGTCTTATACTTTGTGTTGCTCTATTTAGTGGTCTTGATTCTGTTTTTTCTCCTAAACCTCCTGTGCAACCTAATACTTCTCCTGTTTTATGGTCTAGTATTACCATTGCAGCTTGAGAATGATCGCCTCCAATATTTGAGGCTAGCTGATATTTTTCTTTTTCAAATTCTTCTTCAATGTTTTTTTGAATACTACTATTTTGTGTACTGTATATACTTGAACCTGATAATTCTAAATAATTTTGTGCAAATTGTTTTGATATTTTGTATTTTTTACTTATTTCTTCTACTACTTGATTTATTAATGCATCTGTATGATATGAATATACTCCATTTCCTGATTCTTGCTGTGCTTTTTCAAAATGTAATCCTTCGTTTACTTTTGCTATTGCTTCATCACATTCGGAACTTGAAATTTTATTTAGCTCTTCTAATTTATTTAAAACTATTTTTGTTCTTTTTTTAATTTTTTCTGAATTATCTGCTTGTCCGTAAGGATTATAAGAATTTGGAGAATGATTTATTCCTGCTAAAAATGCGCATTCTTCTAGACTTAAATCTTTTGCTGATTTATTAAAATAATATTTTGCTCCTGCTTCTACTCCATATATATTTGGTCCAACATATATAGTATTTAAGTAGCAGGTTATTATTTCGTCTTTGCTGGCGCATCCTTCTAAGTTCCATGCTTTCCACCATTCTTTTACTTTTCTAGTAATACTTGTTTTTGAGTCTCCTGTCATATTTTTAACTAATTGCTGTGTTATTGTACTTCCTCCAAAAGATGATTTCCCAAAGTGTATTAAATATGAACCTGTTGCTGCTATTGTTCTTTTTCCATCTACTCCATGATGTTTATAAAATCTTTCGTCTTCAATTGCTATATATGCTTGTTTCAATACTTCTGGTATTTCTCCTGATGATACTGTTTGTTTTACTTTTGTATCACCTATTTTAGCAATTTCTGTTCCTTCGGAATCAATTACTATAGAACACTCACTTATTAGCATGTCTTTAGCTAATTTTCTCCATCTTGCCGTAGAAATAATTAAATTTATTATCATTACTACTAATAGTACTAATATTACTATTTTAATAAGTTTTTTTAGCTTGCTTTTTTTAGGTGGCTCTTCTTCTATTATTTCTTCTTTTTTCTTTTTCTTTGATTTAGTTGGTGATTTTCTTTTTTTTGGCTCTTCTGCCATGTGCTTATTTTTCTTCATTTTTGAGACTGATTTTGGTATGTCTTCTTCATCTAATTCTTCTTCATATTTTCTTATTTTCATCACCTTCTTTATTAATTTTTAGTTAGTATATCATAGTTTCTCTTAAACGTAAATTAAACTACCTATAATGTAGATATTTAAAATATTATAAAAAAAGACTCTACTTTTACGTTTTAAGTAGAGTCTTTTTCTTATAACACTTCTTTTAGCACATCTTGTAGTCCTATTGGTGTTACTGTATTTTTTCTTAATATGTATAATACATTATTGATTGTATTTTCATTTGTAGTTAAATTTGTTATGTTTTGCTTTTCTTCACTTGTTTTCTCTCCGTGAGTATTCTTTTTTCACAATCTCTAATCCATATACTTTTGATTTTTTTACATCTTCATTTGATATCTTGTAATACTCTAATTCTATTCTACTACTATCTGATTCTAACAGCTCTTCGCCATTTAATGTTACTCCTGAATAAAATTTTTTCATTTGCTTTTCCTCCGTTTTTTTATATTAAAATGATTTTACTTTATTGTCAACAAATTTCGTCTCCCTCGCTTCGACGTTGTTCGACACTAGTTTCTGTATTACTTGATATAATAAGGCAACAAAAAAGGAGAAAATTATGCTTAGCAGATATAAATTTTTAATAACCTTTTTCATCTTTTATATCAATATGCAAATTTAAATCTTCCTCAGTTGGTAAAGCATCTACGAGCTCTTTTGGTAATATTTCAAATGAAGAAACACCTATTGGATTTTCAACATTGTTTAATGAATATTCAACAGTTAATCTTTTCTTACCTTTACATAATATTAAACCAATAGTATCATTGTCTTTATCTGTTTTTAGTGAATGATTTACAGCATTTATGTAGAAGTTTATTTTTCCCGCATATTCAGGTTTAAACTCTCCAACTTTTAATTCAATTACGACATAGCATCTTAATTTCAAGTGATAAAATAACATATCCAAAAAGTAATCCTTATTATCTACTGTTATCTTATATTGATTTCCAACAAAACTAAATCCCTTTCCGTAGTTCTATTAAACTATCAAAGCATTTTCTAGTTCTGTTTCAATATATTTTTCTTTTAGAAGTGGTAAATTAAATATGTATGGATCCTTTTGCATACTATTCGCCATATCACTTAATGGAGATAATAGTTTTTTATTAAAATTATTATCTTTCACATTTTTCCCTTGTCTTTCATATAAATTGGTTTCAATTTGTATTTGAAGAACATCAACTGACCAGCCATTTTCAAGACATTTATGCATATACCACAATCTTTCATCTTCATTTTTTATTTTATCTAAAATAAGCAAATTATGAGACCAAGGAATTTGTGCAGATGCCATCTGCACTTTTTCATTTGCACTTGATTCTAAATAAAATTTTTTCATATTTTTAATATTTCTAACTGAAAATCCCTTAATGTTAGGAAAATCGATTTTCATTTGCGTGCTTAAACTGTCAATAAATTTATTTCCCCAAGAAGATTTTTCATTTACTACTTTTCCAATATAAAAATATAATTCTAATAATCTTTTATTTGCATCACTCATAATCAAAGTTTGCGTTTTATAAATTTCATTTTTTATGCTTTCAAATATCTCTTTAAATTCTTTATCTAACATATTTTGTTCCATGTTAACCTCCTGTTTTTATTCTTTATTATTTCTTTTCTTCTAAAAATCAATTACAAATTAAAGAAAGTTAATATTTTGCACTTATTAAATATCATTATTTCTTTAGAATATCAATATAATCGCTATAAAACTTTAATAATTATAGACTCTTTTATATGTCAAATTTCTACTGTCACTAGATAAAAAAATCGGGGGCGCATTCGCCCCCTTTCTGTTTGAGGTTGTGTCGTTTAGATAGTTGTAGCTGTGCACTTCTTGGTGATGAAATACAGTCCTACGCTCATCGCGAAGCAAAAGATTCCCACCAGGTTGATACAGCTAATAAAGCTCAGCACAAGGAAAATGAATATGAACCATTTGAAGAACTTGTGCTTGACCATGATTGTGGATGCGAAACAGCAGATTAAGGCTTCGATGAGAAGATACAAAAAGCCTTTGTTCGGCGTCATTCCCATTCCTGCCAAAAGTTTGCAGCCGATAATCCACACAGCTATCCATACTAACCACATTGCAGTCCGTTTCTTTACTCTCATATAGAGCACCTCCATGGTTTATTAAGACTTTTGTCTACATATTAATTATACCATTTTATCGAGCTTATGTAAACTTTTACATAAGTTAACTATATGCTATTGCAATTTTTCTAACTTAATTTTTACTTCAAAATTCTTTTTGTTTCTTTTTATTTTTAATGTTACTTCATCTCCTATATTTTTTTCATAAATATATTTTTTTAAATCATTCATTGTTTCTACTTTTTTTCTGTCTATTTCTTCTAATATATCTCCTTTTATAATGTTACTGTTTTTTAATGGTCCATTTGTATCTATTTCTTCAATGTATATTCCTTTTTCTAGTTCTATATTTTGGCTTAGGTATGCTACAGCTTCTTTGTCATAACCATATATTCCGATATATGGTTCTTCAAATTTACCTGTTTCATTTAGTTTTTTTATTATTGGTTTTATTATATTTATTGGTATTGCAAATCCTATTCCTTCACTTTCTTCTATTTTTAATGTTGTAATTCCTAATACTTCTCCATATTCATTTATTAACGCTCCTCCACTATTTCCTTCATTTATTGTTGCATCTGTTTGTAATAATCCTTCAAAATATGTTTTTTTGTCTCCATCTTCTACTTTTATTGTTCTATCTATTCCGCTTATAATCCCTGACGTTACAGTTCTTTGTAACTCATATCCTAATGGATTTCCTATTGCATATACTTTTGTTCCTAATCGTATATTATCTGAATCTCCTAATTCTATCACTGGCAAGTTTTTTATATTTGTTTTTACTATTGCTAAATCTAAGTCATTATTTGACCATATGACTGTTCCATTATCAGTTACACCATTTTTTAATGTTATATAACATATACTATATACGTCTCCTGCTACATGTGCGTTTGTTAATATATATCCCTTTTCAGAAATTATTATCCCGCTTCCTAAATTTAAATTTTCTACACTGTGTTCCAAAAATACTGTTGTTCCTATGTCTCTAACTTTTGATATTCCTACTGTGCTTTCTGTTATATCTTCTAATATGTCTTCTATGCTACTTTCTTCACTTACTTTTTTTACTATTGTTTTGGCAACAATATTTGATGAATACTCATATTTTTTATTATCGAGTATTAGTGTATATGCAATTACTGTAAAAAAAGCTACTAAAGCCATAATTAAAAATAATAAATATATGTTTTTTGATTTTTTTGAATTTAACTCGTACATTTTCACTCCTTTTTTTATTATTCACTTATGTTTAAAAAATATACTTTTTGCTGATTTTTAAGCAAAAATCGCTCGACATATATAGCCTTAAAGTCAAAAATATCTCTTTTATGTTACATTTTTCTTTTTTTCTTTTATTCTTATTTTTTTTCTTATATAATGCTATAAAAAAAGTGGAGAGTTAGGTTAATGGATAAAAACTTTTATGACTTTACTTATTCCCAAAAATCAATGTGGGATGAGGAAAGTTTTTTTGACAAAAGCCCTCTAAATAATATTGCTGCTTATCTAGTAGTAAATGAGGATGTTGATTTTATAAAATTAAAAAAATCGCTATTAAAATTTGTTAAAAATAATGATAGCTTTAGAACTAAATTAATTAAAAATAATGATAGAATTTCTCAATATTTTGAAGATTTTTATAATCAAGATATTGAGCTTTTAGAATTAGAAAATATTGATGCTGTAGAAAATGTTTGTCGTATGATGTCAAACGTTCCCTTCAATCTTTTCGATTCTTTTTTATTCGAATTTAAAATGTTTAAGCTACCTAATAAAAAAGGTGGTTTTATTTTAAATGCTCATCATTTAATTTTTGATGCATGGTCTTCAAGTCTTCTTATTAATCAGGTTATGAATGATTATCAAGATATTTCTGATGATGCAATTTCTAATTCTTATATTGATCATATTGTTTCTGAACAGAATTATCTTTCTAGTGATAAATTTAAAAAAGATAAGGAATATTGGTCTAATGTATTTACTTCTATTCCTGACCCTGTTACTATTCCTGTTGTTAAACAGAATGGTAATTCATCTATTTCTTCTTATTCAATAAGAAAAGATTTCTTTTTGAGTAAAGCTATTCAAAAAAGGATAAATAGCTTTTGCACGACAAATAAAATTTCGTGTTATGCATTTTTTATGGCAGTTTATTCTGTTTATTTAGCACGTATTAATAATACAACTCATTTTGCTTTTGGTACTCCTGTTCTTAATAGAAGTAATTATCAAGAGAAAAATACTGTAGGTCTTTTTATTTCTACAATTCCTTTTTGTATTGATTTAGATTGGTCAAATTCTTTTTCTGAATTTTGTAAATATATTTCTGTGCAGTCTTTAACTAATTTTAGACATCAGAAATATCCATATAAAATTTTGCTTGAAAATGTACGTGAAAATAATAGTGAAGTTACTACTTTGTACAATACTCTTATTTCTTATCAAAATGCTAGAGCTGATAAGTCAGATACTCTTGATTATTATTCAAAGTGGACTTCTCCTTCTGCAATTTTTAATGATTTACAAATTCATATTCATGATATTAATGATGATGATTCTTTGATTATTTCTTATGATTTTAAAATTGCTAAATATACTGAAAAAATAATTGTTGATACTCATAAGAGAATTATAAATATTATTAATCAAATTTTATCAGATGATTCTATTTTGCTTTCTGATTTAGAAGTTGTTACAAATCAAGAGAAAAAACAATTACTTTCAATTTGTGATACTAAAAAATATTATCAAAAAAGTAAGTCAATTCAGTATTTTATTGAAAAACAAGCGGAAAAAAATCCTGATAAAGTAGCTATTATTTCTAATAATAAATCACTTACTTATCGTGAGCTTAATGAAAAAGCAAATAGTTTGGCTTTTTATCTTAGAGAAAATCTTGGTGTTAAGCCAAATACTTTTGTTGGTATTTTACAAAAAAGATCTATCGAAATGATGGTTAGCCTTCTTGCTGTTTTAAAATCAGGTGGGGCTTATTTGCCATTAGATTTTAATTATCCTAAGGATCGAATTGCTTATATGCTTGAAAATAGTGATACTAAGGTTTTATTGACTTCTGATGAATTGAGTGAAATTGTTGATGATAATTCTATTACTAAAATTAATGTGGATTTAAGCGATAAAAAAATATTTAATAAAAATATTTCTAATTTAACTGATATAAATAATTCTTCTGATATTGCTTATATTATTTATACTTCTGGTTCTACTGGAAAGCCAAAAGGTGTTAAGTTAAAACATAGAAATGTTAATAATTTTGTTTTAGGTATGACTGATAAAATAGATTTTTCTTCTAATAAATCTATTGTGTCTGTTACTACTATTTGTTTTGATATTTTTGTTTTGGAGTCTTGGCTTCCATTGCAAAAAGGATTAACTATTGTTTTGGCTAACGAGGATGAGCAAAATGATCAAATTTTGCTTAATGATTTATGTTTAAAAAATAATGTTAATATTATTCAAACTACACCTTCTAGAATGAAGAAATTGACTTCTAATATTGAATATTGTACTTATTTTAATAGTTTAACTGATATTTTAGTTGGTGGTGAAAGTTTTCCTAATACATTATTAGAATATTTAAAAAAATTAGGTAAAAGAAAAGATTTTAAAATTTATAATGTTTATGGGCCTACTGAGACTGCTGTTTGGTCTACTGTTAAAAATCTGACTCATACTTCAATTATAAATATTGGAACTCCTATAGCTAATACTTCTTGCTATATTTTAGATGGAGCTAGTCATAGATTATTACCAAAAGGTATTGATGGTACATTATTTATTGGCGGTGATGGTGTTTGTGCTGGTTATCATAAAAGAGAAGATTTAAATGAATCTCTTTTTATTAAAAGTAACTATGATGCTAAAGAAATTATATATAATACTAATGATTTAGCTAGATATTCTAATAATAATGAGATTGTTCACTTAGGTCGTGCTGATTTTCAAGTTAAAATTCGTGGGTATCGTATTGAAATTGGTGAAATTGAAAATAGAGTTTTAAAATACCCTAATATGCTTGAAACTTGTGTTATAGCGCAGAATTCTAACTTTTTAATTTGCTATTATGTGGCTTCAAAAGACATTATTATTTCGGAACTTGTTTCATTTTTACTTGAAGAGCTTCCAAATTATATGATTCCAGTTTATTTTGTAAAAATGAATAAGTTGCCTCTTACTCCAAATGGCAAAATAGATAGAAAATCTCTACCTAAAGTGGATTTAGATAAAGAAGAAAAGATTGTTCTTGCATCTACTGATACAGAGCGACTTTTAGAAAAATATATTTTAAAAATTTTGAATAATGGTGTGGAAAATGTTGATATTAATACTCCTTTTATTTCTTTAGGATTAGATTCGCTTAGTATTGTACAACTTCAATCTATGCTTTTAGGAGAAAATTTAAATTTAACTACTCAAACTTTTTATAAATATCCTACCTTAAAGCAGCTTGCACAATATATAGATAAACATGATTCTTTATCTTGCGAAACAGCTTTTGAGCTTCCTTCTAATTTTATGCATGAAGAATCAGAAAAAATTATTAATAAAAATCAAAATGATTTAGGAAATGTATTTTTAACTGGTGCTAATGGTTTTATTGGTGCTCACGTTTTAAATGAAATTTTAGAAACAACTTCTTCTAAGGTATATTGCTTAGTAAGAGGTGCTAATGTTGATTTTTCTAAGGAAAGATTACGTTCTTCTTTTGAATTTTATTTTAATAAAGATTTATATAAAAATTTTTCTGATAGGGTTTTTGTAATCAGAGGCGATGTTTCTGAAGATAATATTGGTATTTCTGAAGACGATTTTGAACTTATAAAGAATAATGTTTCTACAGTTATTCACTCTGCTGCTATTGTTAAACATTATGGTGATTTTAATGAGTTTAAAAATATAAATATTAATGGAACTAAAAACATTGTTAAATTTGCTTATGCCAATAAGTTTAGATTTATTCATATTTCTTCTATTAGTGTTTCAGGAAATTATTTATTAAAACAAGACAAAAAGAATGTTGATTTTTCTGAAAATAATTTATATATTGGACAACACTATACTGAAAATGTTTACGTTAATAGTAAATTTGAATCTGAAAATGTAGTTTATGATTTTATGAAAAAAGGCCTTCGAGGAAAGGTTTTACGTGTTGGTATTTTATCAGGCAGAACTGGTGATGGAAGGTTCCAAAAAAATATTGCTGCTAATGCTTTTTATAGCCGTATTAAATCTTTTGTGACTATTGATGCTATTTCTAAAAACTTGTTAACTCAAAAGATTGAATTTACACCTGTAGATGAATGTGCTAAAGCTATTGTTTTACTTGCTAAAACTTCAGAATTAGATAATAAAATATTCCATTTATATAATCATAATTTAGTTTCTTTGAAAAATATTATTAAGACTTTAAATAATAATGGTTTTAATATAAAATTATTAGATGAAGATACGTTTAAAAATCGTATTTTGGAATATTCTAAATCTAAAAATGAGACTATATCTGCACTTGTTAATGATTTTAATACTACGAATTTGTCTCTTGATTATAATTTTTCTGTGAACATTAAGTCTGATTTTACTAAAAAAGTTTTAAAATCTTTAGGCTTTTCATGGGGAAAAATTGATGAGAATTATTTATCTATAATAGTTAAATATATGAAGGATGTTGATTTTATATAAAATTAAGGAGCTTACTTATGAAGAAAAAAAATATTTCTTTTTTTGGATTGCCTAGTACAAAAATTGCTTTTAGATTTATATGTATCGCCTTTATGACGATTTTAGCTGTATATTTTCTTTTGCCTACATTACTTAACTATCCTCCAGAATCTATTAATACTGCTTTTGATATACACATGTCTGGAATTCCTTTTGTGGCACAGCTATCATTAATTTTTATCTTTATAGCAATTGTTATATCTATTTTAATTAAGGTTTTATTTAAGCCAATAGACCTTTGGTATAAGGATCCTAATCCTAATAAATATAATAATTTTAAAAAGGTTTCAGCTATTAGAAAGAAATGTTTTTCTTTACCTTATTTAATATTCTTTTGTGAAATTATTGTACCTATTATAGGAATAGTCTTGGTTTTGACTCTTACTGGTAGTCATCAGCCAATTATGATTTTTAAAATTTTATTATTAATATTCTCTTTTCTTTTATTTTTTGCTTCTATTTCATATACATCTTCTCAAAGATTGTATTCGCAAATTTTAAAAGATACTTATAGCAAAAAATATACTATAGGTTTTAGAGTTTCATTAAAAAATAAAATCTTGCTTCAAATTTTACCTATTTCTGTTATGGGGGTTTTCTTAACTTCTTTAATTGCTTATACTCAAGTTATTAAAGGTAAAGAAGATTCTTTATATGAAGCTTATAAACTAAGTTTAAATGATAATTTTAGTACTACTACAGAATATAATTCTGATGAACTTATACAATATTTTTCTGATTTTACTTTAATGGATATTTCACATTCAAAGTTTATTATTTACCCTGATAATTCTTATCTTACAGTCAAAGGCTTTGATCCTACTGATTTTATGCTAGAATATACTTATGAATTTGCTACAGAATCTATGGGAAGAACTTATGATGGATATGGTGTTGATACTCAGGGAAATTATATAAAAGTTCATACTGATAAAGGTATTTATACTCTTGTTGTTTCATACTCTGTATATTCTTCTGAAACTTTATTATTTTTACTAATAGACTTTTTATTTATTATTTTACTTACAACACTTTTCTTAGATATTTTTGCGACATCTCTTGCTAAAAATATTGGAACAGTTACTGATTCGCTTGAAAATATAGCTAATACTTCTACTGGAATGACACAATTGCCTATTATTTCTAATGATGAAATTGGTGACCTATCTGCTGCTTATAATAAAGTTCAGGAAATGTCTGAAGATAATTTAAAACAAATTAAAGATAATCAAAATTTATTAATAGAACGTGAGCGTTTAGCTTCTCTGGGACAAATGATCGGTGGAATTGCTCATAACTTAAAAACACCAATTATGAGTATTGCTGGAGCTAGTGAGGGGTTAACTAAACTTGTAGATGAATTAGAAATGTCGCTTGGAAATCCTATTGTTACTGAAGAAGACTATCATGCAATAGCTCGTGATATGAGATCATGGATTGAAAAAATGAAAACTCACACATCTTATATGTCTGATGTTATTACTGTTGTTAAGGGCCAAACTGTTACTTTTTCAGATGATCAAGTTTTCACTTTTAATGTTGATACTCTATTTAAACAAGTAGATATTTTAATGAGGCATGAACTAAAATCATCACTTACTAATTTAAGAGTCGTTAATAATGTTAGTAATTCTGTTACAATAAAAGGTAATATAAATAGTTTAGTTCAAATTTTAAATAACATTATTTCTAATGCTATTCAAGCTTATAATGGTAAAACTGATGAATTTATTGACTTATTGGCAGATATGAGAGATAATACAACTATTGAAATTGTGATAAGAGATTATGGACCTGGTCTTCCAAAAGTTGTTCAAGATAATTTATTTAAGCAAATGATTACTACTAAAGGAAAATCTGGAACTGGACTTGGACTATTTATGTCTTATTCAAATATAAAAGCTCATTTCAAAGGTGATATTACTTTTGAAACTTGGGAAAATGAGGGAACTGCGTTTATTATAACCATTCCAATTGATTATAATGATAAAGAGGTATAATTTTATGAGATTAAATCAGGAGAATCAAGAAAAATCTAAATATAAAATAATTGCTGTTGATGATGAAATTGGTATAATCGATTCACTTAAAGTTTATTTAAGTAATTATTCAATTACTGGTGTTACAGATCCTCAAGAGGCAATAGAAAGAGTTAAAAATGAGCATTTTGATTTAATGCTTCTAGATTATATTATGACACCATTTCATGGTGATCAAGTTGTTGAAGAAATACGAAAATTTAATAAAGATTTATATATTTTATTACTTACTGGACATAAGGATTTAGCTCCTCCGCTTGAAACAATAAAAAAATTAGATATTCAAGGATATTGTGAAAAAAGTGATAAATTTGATCAATTGCTTTTACTTATTGAATCTGGCTTAAAATCAGTTGAGCAATTAAATATAATTAAACAAATTAATTCTGAACTTTCATATTCTAGAGATTTACTTGAAAAATCTTATTTAGAGAGTATTGAAGTTCTTAGAAGAACTGTTGAGGCTAAGGATGTTTATACAAAAGGTCATTCAGATAGAGTTTCTGAATATGCTTTACTAATTGGTGATAAACTAAACTTATCTGAAGAAGAACTAAAAACTTTAAAGATCGGTGCTCTTTTCCACGACATAGGTAAGATTGGAGTTCCTGATTCAATTCTTTTAAAAGATGATACTCTTACTGATGATGAATATTCAGAAATAAAAAACCACCCTGCTATTGGTGCTCATATTCTTTGTAATGCAACAATATTTTCTAGTATAATTCCTATTGTAAAGTATCATCATGAACGTTTTGATGGTAAAGGTTATCCTGAAAATATAGCTGGTGGACAAATTCCTTTATTGTCAAGAATTGTTTCTATTGCTGATACTTTCGATGCTATAACTTCTAGAAGGGCTTATAGAAATGCATTAGATTTTGAATATGCTAAAAATGAAATTTCAAATTGTAAAGGTTCTCAATTTGATCCAAAACTCGCAGATATATTTCTAGATGTTCTAACAAATGAGCGAGATAAAATAATAGAAATTCAAAATAAATTTTAGTTTATAAGAAGGTGTCGTAAAATTGGATACCTTCTTAGTTTTATATGATATAATCTTAATCAATAATAATTATTTTAGTAAATTGCGCTAGCGACCAAACGAAATGAACGTAGTGAATGAAGTGCGAATTTGAGCAATCTACAATATAAAAACAGAGTTTTTTATTCGGAGATTGCGAAGAGCAAAATTTATTAAAATAATTATTATTGATTAAGATATTAATACTATACAAAGGTATATAATTTTATGACACCTAGTTTACTTTTACTTATTCATATGGTTTAATTTATTTACTAAAAAGGGGGAATATAATATGGATAAAATAGCTCTTATTGCTGACATACATGGTAACCTTACTGCTCTAGAAACAGTTTTAGCTGATATTAAATCTAGAGGTATTACTCATATATATTGTTTAGGTGACATTGCAATTAAAGGCGTATCCCCTAATGAAGTTACAAACCTAATTCGTAAAAATTGTGAAGTTGTTGTTAGAGGTAATTGTGACCATTTACTTGCTCATAACTGCGTTGTCAAGCTACAAAAATGGACAATTGATCATATGAGTCAAAAGAATGTTGATTGGTTAGGTAGTTTACCAATTTCTCATGATTTTTATTTAAGTGGTCATTTAGTAAGAATTTTTCATGCTTCTCCTTTAAGTATGAAGCATATATTTAATCCTTTACATTCTAATGTTGATAGTAAAGATTATAAAAATTTTGAAATATTAGACCCAATGGAATTATTTAAAAACACTAAATTTATTGGAAAAACTGGTGATGATCCTACTCCTGATATTATAGGATATGCTCATATTCATTCTCCAAATATGTTTAGATTTAAAAATAAAACTATATTTAATACTGGAAGTGTTGGGCTTCCTATAGAAATAGATAATGATGATACAGATATAGAACTATCACACTTTTCGACAATTTCTTCATACATTATATTAGAAGGTAATTTGGATTCTAAAGAAATTTCTTCTTATTCTATTAATTTAGTTAGATTACCTTATAATGTAGAAAAAGAAATTTCTAAACTAGAAAAGTCTGATATTCCAGATAAAAAAACTTTATTAAAAAATTTGTCTAATGCAATGTCATAGTGGAGGTTATTACAATGCCTGATCTCGCCTGTATTCAAGAACTATTAAAAAAATATAGTCAAGAACATTTACTTTACTTTTGGGAAGATTTAAATGATGAAGAGAAATCAAAACTTTTAAATCAGCTGTCTTCTATCGATTTTGAAAAAATTGATTCTTTATACAACTCGCTTAAAACTATCCCTATTCCTCAAGGTGAAAAATTAGAATCTCTTGATTATTTTATAAAAAGTGAAATATCAGTTAAAGAACGTAGACGCTTAGAAAATCAAGGTACTGAAATTTTAAAACAAGGACAATATGCTGTTGTTACAATGGCTGGTGGTCAAGGAACTAGGCTTGGTCATAAAGGTCCTAAAGGTACTTTTGAATTAAATTTATCTCCTAAAAAATCTTCTCTTTTTGAAATTTTAGCAGATAAAATTAAACAAGCAAATAAGCGTTATAATATTCAAATTCCTTGGTATATAATGACTAGTGAAACTAATAATAAAGATACAATTTCTTATTTTGAGTCAAAAAACTATTTCGGTTATGATAAAAATAATATAAATTTCTTTATTCAAAATAAATTACCTTTAGTAGATACTTCTGGAAATATTCTTCTTCGTGAGCCTTATCAAGTTTACGAGGCTTCTAATGGTAATGGTAATTTATTCGAGTCATTAGCAACAAATAATATGGTTCTAGATATGAAAAAAAGGGGCATAAAATGGATTTTTGTATCTGGTATAGATAATATATTAGTTAAGGTAGCAGATCCGATATTTTTGGCTTTAACAATTAATAATAGTACTGAGATTGGAGCTAAAACTATTTTTAAAAAAGATCCTTATTCAAAAGATTGGGTTTTTTGTAAGAAAGATTCTAAACCAGCTATGCTTGGTTATGAGCGTATTACTGAAGAAATTACTAATGCTAATATAGATGGTAGATTTTTATATAGAGAAATAAATATTTTGTGCCATTTATTTTCTATTGATGCCTTAGAAAAAATTTCTAATATTGATTTGCCTTATCATAGGGCAACTAAGAAAAATACTTATATAAATAATGAAGGAATGAAAATTGTTCCTGAGAAGCCAAATTCATATAAATTTGAAACATTTATTTTTGATTCTTTTAGATTTTTCGATAATATTACTCTTTTACGAGTTCAAGAAGAAAAAGAATTTGCTCCTATCAAGGATCCTGTAGGAATCTACAGTCCTGATACGGCTACTAAATTATATTTAAAAGAAGAATTTAATTCTAAATAAAATAGTACGAACGCCCCGGAAAACCAGGGCGTTCGCTTTTTTCTTTTTACGAGCTTAAAACTTAAAATGTGTTGTCAGTATATTCATCATAAAGCATTCTCAGCTGATTTATATATTCTTCTACTTCATCTACTGAAATTACCTTATCGGCAAACATACCAATTTTTTCTGGCGGTATTACTTTTGATACTTCGCTGTCTAATCCTTTGATACGTTTTGAAATATAGCCTTCTCTATCGCCTGATTGGAAATAGTAATTCAAATACCATGCATAGCTATTGCCTCTGTAGTCTGCCTCTTGGCATACAATTTCCACCCTTGAACTGCTTAAAGCAGAAACCTCCACTAGTCTAGCTGTAAAATCTGCCTCTACATTTTCATTGGTTCTATTTCTGCCATAATTTTGACCATATGCATTTTCTGTTTCTAAATCAGGAAGTTGCGCATATTTTTTATTTCCAATCCTAAGCATCGAAAAGTGCCTATTATATCCGTCTTCATCTGGCATATAGATGCGTTCATCTTCTAATATCTCGTCTACATTTTCTGCTACTTTTGAAAACTTTATCCAAGGATTATTTAAGTCAGTACAGTAATACACATTATAGCAGTCTCCGTCAACGCTTTGCAGATATTCATAGCTCCACTGTTTTACTTCGCCTCCATTAAAGTTTTCTGTATATATTTTTTCACTTAATCGATATAAAGAAAACTCTGAATCTTTTTGAACTAGTGTACATACGGAATCTAAGTATCGTACTTCGTCTATATCTTCTTCCTTGATACCTGTTCCATATAAGTCTACCAAACCATTGTCTAACCAGTCTGTCTTCATTTTTTCATTGTTCATAATATATCTTTCTATTTTTCTTCCATATTCTTGCCCATAAATTACGAGCGTATCATCTCTTTTGTAGAAAGATATATATTGTTTTAATTCTTCTACTGACATTGAAGAATATGGAGAAATAGCTTCTCTGAAATAGACTTTGTAGCCGTTTTCTGCATTTTCGCAAGGCTCTATAACAACCTGATCTCTTGCATCATTGTAGTAGACTATACTTGCATCTTCGCCCATACTTAACATCTTGTCAATGTCTTTTTGGATTGCTTTTGGTACGTTGGATTGATAAGGAGATGCACTTATATCTTCAGGTTCATCATCCAGTTTATTTAATATCTCTGAATAATGCCTTAAGATTACATCTTCCTTTTTGTCTTCCGGCCCTTTGTTCATGAGCCATAGCGTCGTTGCATAAATGCATATCAACAGCAGTATTGTTAAAATTCCTTTGCAGTTTTCGATAATTTTTACTTTCAAACTGCTTTGTACTGCTATTATAGATTGTCCGATGGCTTCTCTGCTTTCTACTGAATAATACGCTTTTTCAGATACCTTCGAACAATGCAGTTTTTGTGCTTTGGGTCTACTGTTTGGAATTTCTCTTACATTTCCCCGCCTCCCAAAGGTTTGTTGATGTTTCTTTCTCATGGATTTTGCCTCCTATGGTGATTTGTTTACGAGTTACAATATTAAGTTTTATTCTCTCCTTTCTGGGATACTGTTCTCCCATTATTTTTTAATTTAGTGCAGGCACTATTATAGCACGTTTTTATGAGATTGTTAATATGTAAACTAAAAGTTGCCAATAGGGATGTTCTTTTTGACATAAATAGCCTTATAATATATATACTAAATAAAATAAGATATAGTTTTAAAATTGCGCTAGCGACCAAACGAAGGTAAACAAAGTTTACCGAAGTGCGAAATTGAGCAATCTACAATATAACAACGGAGTTGTTTATTCTGGAGATTGCGAAGAGCAAAATTTTAAAACTATATCTTATTTTATTTAGTAATTATATTTAAGTTGTCAAAAAGAACGCCCCATTGACAATTTATTTTATTTCTGTCATCCATAAACCATGTTTATTACAGTATGCATATATTTTTGTACCTTTTTCATAATGGCAACATCTTGCTACTGGCTCGTCTCCTGGTTTTAAATATGTTGTTATCTCTTTGTTTCCAAAAACAACACTTATCCATTCAATATAGTGGTCTTCATCCATTGCATGATTTACTTTTACTACTAATTTATCATCTACAATTTCATATGTTGGCATATGTTTTTCTACTGCTGCATCTTCTGTGTTCGCCTTCATTTCTTTCATTGGTTCTCCGCAACAAACTATTCCACAACCATTACAGTTGCAGTCTTTTAATACTTTTACTGTTGCTCCACATTTTAAACATTTTTTTACTAAAATTTCTTGATTTTCCATACTTTTTTCTCCTTTTTATTTATATTTTTTGATATACAGTTGTCAAAAAGGTCGTCCCTATTGACAAGCTGTTTAATTATGCGTAATAGCGTCTTTCATAGATAAACTTACTTTTTGTTTTTCGGTGTCTATTCCAATTACTTTTACATCAACTATGTCTCCTACAGATACTACATCTGAAGGATTTTTAACAAAGTTATTTGATAATTGTGATATATGTACTAATCCATCATGTTTTACACCAATATCTACAAATGCACCAAAATCTGTTACATTTCTTACTGTTCCTTTTAATATCATGTCTTCTCTTAAATCTTCAAATTTTAATACATCACTTCTTAAAATTTGTTTTGGCATATCGTCTCTTGGATCTCTTCCTGGTTTTGATAGTTCATTTATTATATCTTGCAGTGTTAATTCTCCAACATCTAATTCTTTTGAAAGTTCTTTTACATTTACTCTTTTTAACTTCTCTCTTAATTCACTTAATTTATCATTTTTTAATAAATCATCCACAGAATATCCCATTTTTGTTAATAAGTTTTCTGCTTTTTCATAACTTTCTGGATGAACACCTGTAACTTCTAATGGATTTTTTCCTCCAAATATTCTTAAGAACCCTGCACATTGTTCAAATGCGCTTTTACCTAGCTTTGGAACTTTTAATAATTCTTTTCTTTGTTTTAGACTTCCATTTGTATCTCTGTATTCTACAATGTTTTTGGCTATAGTTTTATTTATTCCTGACACATATGACAATAATGATGGTGTTGCTGTGTTAACATCAACCCCTACACTGTTTACAGCATCTTCTACTACTCCTGTTAGGCTTTCTGACAA
>Ga0137298_10331_pt1 | contig 42442 bp, 31 predicted proteins | sample RamsorincwithD2O_2_FD_97182 | JGI IMG/M metagenome (GOLD analysis project Ga0137298, IMG submission 97182) | Mouse cecal microbial communities from Vienna, Austria - Glucosamine amended with D2O | ecosystem: Host-associated > Mammals > Digestive system > Large intestine > Cecum | place: Austria...
GGACGAAGGCTGGAAGTTAACGTACGCTGAGAGTTCGGGTGCAATAAGAGAAGTTCGCACATTGTCCGTGATTGCATGCAGCGGCGGTTTTGTTTCCGATGATCGGATCTGCTCCTTTCATGATCCGAGAAATAAAGGACTGCGGAGTATTGATCCGACGCACGGCCGCAGCGCGGATTTTCTGAAAGCGCTTGTCAGAAACGGAGCGGGCTGCGTAGGAATGGATTTTCTGGATTATCTGACGGTGCTCAATGACTCCGTGCCGACACAGCTTCGTCTTCCGACGCAGGCATCCGTCCTTGTGAGCAGGGACGGCCGACTCCTGGCTACCGGTCTTGACTCCGTTGAGCGAACTGAGGCGCTGCTGTCATCTCCGGATCATACGGCCTACGCGCTTTTTCCCTCAAGTATGACGGAGAATCTTCCGAAAGCTCAGGCACAGGCGATCTGGCGAGTGTTTTCTATCGGTGAAGCGGTCTGCGTGCACAGAGGCGAAAGCGTTCAGGAGGGAAGTTTCAGTTTTGTGTCCGAGCAGTTCTGGCGGACACTGACTGCGGACCTTAGTGCATATGCCGATCGAGCAACGCGCATGAACGAGCGGCAAACGCCCGCTTTATCCCAATGGATCGGCAGCGAGAAGCTGATGCTTGTCAAAGTGACGTTGGTGAAGCAGAGGACTCTTGGCGGCGTGCGTATAGATCCGCATGCGCAGATTCTGAACGCGCTGGGTTCGCCCATTAAGGGGCTTTTCGCGGCCGGAGAAGCAGTCGGGGGAGTCCACGGCAAATCCTGCCTGCCGGGCAACTCGGAGCTTGCGGCGGTTGTTTTTGGAAGGACTGCGGCAGAGAGCGCTTCTCACTACCTCTTATCGCTCAAGAAGCTTAAAGATTTCTAGCGGAGTCTTGACCTCGAGCTTTCGGTAAATTGAGGTGCGATGCACTTTGACCGTTGTCTCTGCGATTCCAAGGTTGACTGCGATTTGCTTATTGCTGAGCCCTTCAGCGACGAGGCGCGCGACGTCGAGCTCTCGTACGGTTAAGAGGCTGACGAGTTCATGCGCTTTTTTGGAGTGCTCAATACTGGAGCGGCGTTTCCAATCGTTGCTGACAGCGGTTTCCACGCTTTCTAAGAGTCGTTCGTCATTAATCGGTTTCGTCAGAAAATCCAAAGCGCCTCTGCGCAGCGCCATCACGGCTGTCCCGACCTCGGCGAACGCTGTAATAAAAATGATCGGCAGCGCGTATTCCGCCTCGATCAGCCGATTCTGGAGCATTAAACCTGAGGTCCCAGGCATACGGATGTCCAGAATGAGGCAGCCGGGAATCATGGCATTGTCTTTTTCAAGAAATTCGTCCGCGTTCGCATAAACTTGCGTTTTCCAGCCTTCTGCCTCGAGAAGGAATTTCAGTGAATTTCTCACATCCTCATCGTCGTCCACGATTCTGACAACTGACATTGGATTTGCGCTCATAGTTTTTTATTCCTTCTCATTAGGATTGTTCTGACTTAACGGCCAAGTCACGATGACGCGAACACCGCACGGAGAATTTCTAAGGAATTGGATTTTTCCGCGTGCCGATTCGACGATTCTCTGAACAATGACAAGGCCGAGTCCAAGACCGTTGGCTTTTCTTGACTGAAGCGGTACACCGATAGAGGCGAGTTCTTCGTCCGTTAGAAGAGGTCCGTTGTCGCTGATTTCGATTAACGCGTTAGAGCCGCTTGAGCGGACGATCAGCTTCACCTGCGGTTCTGAGTTTTCCTCTCCCGCTTCCATTGCGTTTTTTAAAAGGTTGTTTAAAAGCAGTTCAGCTTCTAAAGGATTGCCGACAATACGTACGTTCGGCTCAATTTTGTGCTGCACATCAAGATTAAAAAGAATTTTGAAGTTTTGTACAGCCAGCAGGCTGAGCTGCGACAAGTCCAAGACGGTCTTCGTTTTCTCTTTATCCTTAGTGTAGGAGCGAACATGGTCGATGATTTTTGCAGCCTTGTCGCACTGATCATCAATTTTGTCGATGACGGAGCCCATTGTCGGTCTGTCAGGAACGATGTCCTTTGCGAGCATTCGAGTGATTGCACGGGCATAGTTATGAATCACTGCAAGCGGCTACTTAAGCTCGTGGGCGAGCATTGAAGAAATCTCGCCGACCATGCCGATACGTTCCATATAGGCCAAACGTTTGATGTACGCGTTGACTTCTTCTTTCATGGCTTCTCTTTCTTTTAGGGCGAGCGTCAGCTGCGCGGTTCTTCGCTTAACCAGAACCTCTGTTCTGAGCGAATGGATAATTAGCGCAAGGACAGCCAGCAGGGCGAAACAGAGGTACATCCAGTATTCTTTAAGCAGCGTCAGCAGAGACTGGTCGGGACGCTTTAAGTAGTCCGCGTCACGAATCACGGACAAAAGCTCATGAACGAATTCGAACGTTGTCGGAAGGCTCCATTCGTAGCCGTCTGCGCTAGGCATTCCAAGCAGCGAAGCCGTTAACCGGGCGGCGGTTTCTGAATCTGAGGACGGGAAGGCCGCGAAAGTGAGACCCGGATACAAAGAAGAGGAACTTGCCAAATTTGGATTGGAAGAGGTTTCTCCTACGACTTTTAGAAGTTTTGCGGCAGATGCATCCGAACTCTTGAGCTTTTCGAGTGCGCCCGCAGGCAGCAGCAGAGCGGAGATTTGACTGCTTAGAAGAAGATCAAGCAGCTGTGTTTCTGACTGAGAGAAGAGCTCGATAGAGATATTTTTGCCTCTGTCGGCGTCTGAATCGAGCTGCAGGAGTTCTCTTTTAAACGCCTTAACAAAAAATGCCCGGCTTTCGTCTTTTGAGACAGCGACGCGGGTGAGATCAGAAAGCTCTCTGATGTTTTTGTTGTCTGCGCTAATGAGCACGGCTGCACCGGAGACTTTTTTGCTTTCATCGGAAATCAGGCGCTGGCTGCACAGTGCATGTGCGCCGAAATGGATTTCCATTGCCGCGTAAGCGTCAGGTCCGAGCAGAGCGAAGTCGATTTTGCGCTCCTGCGCAAGCTTTGTTATTTGATCCAGCGGGAGTTTTTTGAAGATGATGCTTCGATCGTAGTTGCTGTCCGAAAGAAAACGTATTGTCTCTTTGGCAAATGAGCGTTCCAATGCTGTTTGGTTGCTGTTCTGCACAGCCACAACAATGGCGGCTTCATCGGCGGCCGCGGCAGCCTGTAGCACAAAAACAGCTTGTGAAGCAATTATGAGTGGTAGGCCCAGACGCCTGATCGAAGCTAAGAGAGTCACTTGTGTCACCTGAGTTTATAGAATATTGGCTTTTCCAGGTGCGAGCAATCCCGTGTCTAAGCTTTAGGTTGTAGCTAAAAAGCGCTATGTTGATTGAGATAAAAAGCGATTCGTATTGGTACACAGGCCTTCTGTGGAAGCATTAAGTATTTTTATTCTGTCTCCGGATTTAAAAGACCGACCGTTTGGTTAGAAAACGGAAAGAGCAAAAACTCTGACTTTTCCGGTTTAGTGAATTCTTCGGTTGGTGAGGAAACCATACGGCAGCGCTTGATAGGCTTCGAGCTATTAGGAAGGGGCTCGGGTCAAGTTGTCATCGTCTTTGTATTGGCTAGAGGATGCACAAACGATTATGAAGAATACGGGTATCGCTGCAGTGATTATCTTATCTAAGGATGCGTAAAGGCCTATATCGCCATGGGCTAATGTGAAAATTAAGAGACAGGCGTCTGCTTCAGCTGAACTTGGATTTTTTCTGCTTGAAGAAGTGTCGTGACTCGAGAGCTTCTTCTGATGAACAGCTGGGATACCATCCAAGATACCATCTAGGATACCAAAAGTTTTTGGCTTGTCTCGTATAGCCTTGGATAGCTACAGCGGCTAACGCCCCGTATTTATTGAAGATAAAGAAAAACCCTGTAAAGCTGCGGGGTCTCTCAGAATTCGTTTTGGTGCCCAGGGCGAGACTCGAACTCGCACGCTTTTAAGGGCGGAGGATTTTGAATCCTCTGTGTCTACCATTTCACCACCTAGGCATCCCATGGTGCCGGCAAGAGGAGTCGAACCTCCGACCTTCGCATTACGAATGCGCTGCTCTACCAACTGAGCTATGCCGGCAACAGGAAAAACGTATTATATAGAGATTTAAAAATTAGGCAAATAGTGGTTTGCCTGGCCCTGCGGCAGATGATTCGGCGGTTTTCGCCGGATCTAACCGAGCGTTTTTAAGTTTCATATCCCGGCTCCATGTGAACAAATATGGCTCTTCCTTCAGAGCGGGTCTCGGAGAGTGGAAAAATATTCAGCGCGGCAAAAGATTGTGAACAGAGATTTTTTCATACAATCGAAAAGATCATTGTGTTATCTTTAGATTTCACATTAAAAAGAATGTATGAACCACGCTGACGTATTCTTTCAACGGTATCTTCCCGATGAGCAGGCGACCAATGAACTTGGAGCCGAGCTTGCCGCTGTTCTCTTAGAAAATAAAGATGAAATTCTCTCTTCCGGATTGAATATTCGTCTCTGCGGCGACTTGGGCGCCGGCAAAACAACTCTGACACGCGCGCTTTTGAGAGCGCTCGGTTTTGAGGGCAGAGTCAAAAGCCCGACGTTTACGCTGCTTGAGCCGTACTCCATTGACGGCTTCACGCTCAACCATTTCGATTTTTACCGCTTTGAAGGCCCGGAAGAATTTGAGGATGCGGGGTTTAGAGAAAACTTCAGCCCGGGAAGAGTATGCGTCACGGAGTGGACTCAGAAAGCCGAGCCGCTCGTTCCCGGCGCAGATCTGATGATCTCGCTTTTACCCAAAGACGACGGAAGAGAAGTTCAGGTGAGCGCATTGACCGATCACGGCGTGCGGATTGTTAGAGGTCTGGAAAGATAATGAGCTGCTTTACCCGCCGCGATCTAATTTACGGCTCTCTCTGCTCGGCATTTCTTACGTATGTGCCGGCCGTGTCGGCTAAAACGCCTCAGATCATCGACGTTCGTACTTGGCCTGCGGATGAATACACCCGCGTGACGATTGAGAGCGACGCGCCCCTAAAACTGAATTACTTCATGCTCCGCGTGGCTGATCCGATCCGCCTGGTTGTGGATATGGACGGACTCAGACTCACGGACAAATTAAAAAACATTATTCAGAAGGTTAAGCCGAACGATCCGTATATTCAGAGGATTCGCTGCGGTCAGTACAAACCGACGGTCGTTCGCATCACGATCGATTTCAAACAGGACGTCTCACCTCAGATTTTTAGTCTGAAGCCCGCGGGCACCTATAAATACCGCACGGTTTTTGACGTCTATCCGGTCCAGGAGAAGGATCCGATCCTTGCGATCCTCAAGAAGGAAGAAGAGGAACCCGACGCGGTCCAGAAACTCGTCGCGCAGGTCGCCGAGGGTCAGAAGCGAATGGAAGAAAACCGTGAGGAAGCCGATGCGGATCAGCTCGAGCAGATCCTCGCGGGTATTGAAAGCGGAACTCTGGTGCCGGTAAAACCGGAAGTGCAGCCCTCAGCGGGTAAAACACCCAAGCCGTCTTCTCAGACGAGTAAACCGCCCGTTATCGCCTCGACAAAGAAAAAGCCTCAGAAAACGGAAACAAAAACAACTTCCAAGAGACGCACCCGAGCGCTGGTCATCATGATTGATCCGGGCCACGGCGGAGAAGACCCCGGTGCGATCGGTAAACGCTACCGCACTCGAGAAAAGGATGTCGTTCTTTCCGTCGCCAAAATTCTCAGAGCGGAACTCAATCGCCTTGAAGGCTTCAGAGCGCTTCTGACGCGCGACGGAGATTATTTCGTTCCCCTTCAGCGAAGAGTGCAGAAAGCGCGTGCGGCCAAGGCGGACTTTTTTGTTTCGATCCATGCGGACGCATGGGTTAAGCCGGCAGCCAAAGGATCCTCTCTTTTTGTGCTGAACACTAAAGGACGCGTCTCGAGCTCAAACAAGTGGCTTGCCCGCAACCAGAACAACGCCGACTTAATCGGCGGCGCGAACATTAGTACAAAAGACAAACAGATCGCCCGAATCCTGATGGATATGTCGTTTACGGCTCAGGTGAGCGACAGTACGATTTACGGTGCCTATATTCTTAATGAACTGAGCCGCATTAATCAGCTGCATAAGTCTAAAGTCGAGCAGGCGAACTTCGCCGTTCTGAAGGCGCCGGATATTCCTTCCGTGCTGGTGGAAACAGCCTTCCTCTCTAATCCGGAGGAAGAGCGCAAGCTTCGGACTCAGGCCTTCCAGCGCAAATTAGCCTGCGCGATCGGCAACGGCATCCTTAAGGGTTTCGGCCGCAAGGCGGTTTTAGCATAGGCGTTTCACGAAACAAACGCTTCGCAGAAGTTGTCTGAATAGCTTTTGACGGCGTCTTGCCGTGCGGTGCAAAGCTTGGAATCGGACTGAACGGCGGCGGGCGGAAGATTAAAGATTAAGAAAAAGTATTGCAAAATTTATCGCAATATTTGTTCTTAATAATCAAGTGATAGAATCCTTAGTCCAATTATTTAATATGACGCTCCGACTATAGAGCGTTTACAAAGGACTGTTTAGATAAATGTCACTGAATGACCCCCATTGGGGCCGTAAAGGCTCGGAAGAAAACCCTTCCAACGACAAAGATGAGGCAAAGAATCCTCAGACTGATCGTCAGCAAGAAGTCCAACCCGGAAAAGATGAATTCAGGCAGCCTGAGCAGAAAAGACCTCAGGCTTCCGATCAGGAAGTTGATTTGGAAGAGCTCTGGAAGCAGTTCAACGACCGTATGAATTCTTTATTTGGCAATAAACAACAGAAAAATCAGCCGCGATCCGACGCTGAGGCGAACATGAATCGTCCTCAGACCGAGGATCGGCAGGACGATTATGACTTTGACGAACCTCCGCTTCGCAAGGACCACGACTTTAAGCAGCCCGCGAGCGGCGGCGGAAATACGGGCGGCGGCGGATTCCGTCCGCCTCAGTTCGAGGCCGGACGTAATTTCTCCGCAGGCTTTGTCGCGGCAGCCGCTGCGATTGCGGTGTGCGCTTGGCTTGCTTCGGGCTTTTATATCGTTCCCGAAGGCCAGAAGGGCGTGGTGACGACCTTCGGCCGCTATACCGAAAGCATGAACGCGGGTTTCCGCTGGCATCTGCCTTATCCGATCCAGGATGTTCAGCTCGTTGACGTGAGCTCCGTTCGTAAAGCTGAAATCGGTATGAGAGGTTCCTCTCAGCGCCTTAAAGAAGCGCTGATGCTGACGGATGATGAGAACATCGTGGATGTGATGTTCAACGTTCAGTACCGTATAAAGGAAGGTCCCGGCGCGGCAGAATTCCTCTTCAAGACCCGAGATCCGATGGGCGCGGTTATTCAGACAGCGGAATCGGCTATGCGCGAAGTGGTCGGCAGAAAGAAGATGGACAGCGTCTTATTTGAATCCAAACAGGAGATCGCCGAAGAAGTGAAGCGCCTCATGCAGGAAATGCTTGATCGTTATCACAGCGGTATTCAGATTCTCTCCGTGGCGATTCAGAACGCTCAGCCGCCGGAACAGGTTCAGGCCGCCTTTAACGACGCTGTTAAAGCCGGTCAGGACAGAGAGAGACAGATTAACGAGGGCGAAGCCTATGCCAACGATGTTGTGCCGAAAGCCAAGGGTATGGCAGAACGCCTGAGACAGGAAGCGGAAGCCTACAAGTCCCGTGTGGTCTCTCAGGCCGAAGGTGACTCCTCTCGCTTCGCACAGGTTTACGCTCAGTATGAAAAAGCTCCGAAGGTAACCCGTGACCGTATGTATGTAGACGCTATGCAGCAGATCTACAACAACACCTCCAAGGTCATGGTTGATTCCAAGTCCTCCGGCAATCTGCTTTATCTGCCGCTTGATCAGCTGATGAAGCGCAGCGAAAGCTCGACTCGTCCCTCTGCCGATACTGCGGCAGCCGACACCGCAGCGCAGGCCGCTGCGCCTGCAAAGAGCGCTGAGGGGCAGACTCAGGATAATTCATACACTTCCCGTCCTTTATCCCGGACGCTGAGATAAGGATTGAGAGATGAAAAAAATAATCGTACTTGCCATTTTTGTTTTTCTTGCCGCCTTGTTCGGTCGCACCTGCCTGTACACCGTCAATGAGCGCGAATACGCGCTGGTGTTCATGCTCGGCGAGTTAAGAGACATCGTGGACAAACCCGGACTTCATGTGAAGCTTCCGGCTCCGCTTCAGAATGTGGTTTATTTGGATAAGCGCATCCTGACGATTGATACGCCGGTTGCGGATTTGGTCCAGACAAGCGAAAAGAAGAACCTGATGATCGACAGTTACGTCAGATGGCGTATTTCCGATCCGCGCCGCTACTGGGTTTCTTTCCAGGGCAGCGAAAGAGCGGCCGAAGACCGTATGTCTTCGCTGCTTCGCGACGTGCTGAACCAGGCGGTGAACAGAAGAACCGTCAACGACATCACTTCGCGCGACAGAGCTCAGGCGATGGCTGAAATTTCCGAAGCGCTTCAGAAGCGCGTAACGGATCTCGGCATTGAAGTGGTCGACGTTCGTCTCAAACGCGTGGACTTTACTCCGGAGATTTCCGAGTCGGTTTACCGCCGTATGGAAGCTGAGCGTAAGCGTGTCGCAAGCGAAGAGCGCTCCAAGGGTGCTGCTGAAGCAGAAAAGATTAAAGCGGACGCGGATCGTCAGAGAACCGTCATTCTGTCCGAAGCGTATCGTGACGCTCAGGACATTAAGGGCGCGGGCGACGCCAAAGCCAACGAGATTTATGCTCAGGTCTTCGGCAAGGATCCAGAATTCGCGAAGTTCTATCGTTCTTTAGAGGCGTACCGTCAGTCCTTTAACAAGCCCTCTGATATGCTGGTTGTTGACCCGAGCAGCGAGTTCTTCCAGTATCTGAAAAACTCAAAGGCCGGCGCTCAAAACTAAACATCGCTAGGTAAGAAAATGGAAACCCTTCTCTGTGCAATAGGCTTTGTCCTTGTACTGGAAGGGTTTTTACCTTTTATCGCCCCTGACTTCTGGAAGAGGGCCGTGCGCGAATCGACCAGAATTCCTAGCGAGAAGATCCGAATCATAGGCTTTGGGAGTGTAGTCTTAGGGTTGGTTGTTGTTTGGTCGACAATGTTAGTTTTTTAGAAGGGTTGAATTATGTCAGTATGGCTTCTTCCCGAGAACATCGCGGACATGCTTCCGCGGGAGGCTCGAGTTATTGAAGCAATGAGGAGCTCGTTTCTGAGCCTTGTCACTTCACACGGATTTGAAATTGTCCGTCCGCCGCTTGTGGAATATGTAGATTCTCTTTTGACAGGGACCGGAGGCGATCTGGACTTACGTACCTTCAAAATTGTCGATCAGGTTTCCGGCAGAACGATGGGCATTCGCGCGGACATGACGCCGCAGGTCGCTCGTATCGACGCACACATTCTCAACCGCGAAGGCGTCTCGCGACTGTGCTATGTCGGAAGCGTGCTGCATGCAAGACCGCTGCATCCGATGGCTTCACGCCAGCCGTATGTCGCGGGCGTCGAGCTTTTCGGTTCCACGAGCGCTTACAGTGACAAAGAAGTGATTTGCCTCGGTCTTGAGGCGCTCAGGACATTTAATATTCAGAACATTATGCTGGATCTCGGCCACACCGGTGTCGTTAAGGCGATTCTGGACAAGGATCCGGCTTCCGGCTCGGTGCAGGATCAGATTCTTTTTGCGCTCAGCCACAAAGACAGAACCTCGATCGAAGAGTTCAGAGGAGTACTGCAGGATCGAACGGTTGACGCGCTGTTAAAACTTGCCGTCATGTTTGGAGATGAATCGGTTCTGGATAAGATTGCCGAAGAATTCTCCGACTATCCTGAAATTCTTCCTATTTTGGATCACGTACGCTGGCTCGGCAGAATGAGCGGAGCCGACGGCGTGAGCTATGACTTTGCCGACGTTCACGGCTATCAGTATCTGACCGGTGTGACTTACAGCGTCAATATTCCGGGCCGCTATCAGGCGGTGCTGAGAGGCGGACGCTATGACGACATCGGCGCAAGATTCGGCCGACGCAGACCCGCGGTCGGCTTCACGCTTTATTTAAGAGAAATTGTCGCGGTGATGGACACCCGCAGACCGTATGCCGTATTAGCCCCGATTAACGATGAAGACCCTTTGCTCAACGCAAAAATTAAAGAACTTAGAAGCAAGGGATTAATTGTGGTCCAGTCCCTTCCGGAAGACAGTATTGAATCTCTGGAAGAAGCTTATCGACTGGATGAAGAATTGTTATTTATTGATGGAACTTGGACGGTGACGGAGCGATCTGTCGGTCGTCGAATTTAAAAGAGGACTATATGAGTAAGAACGTAGTTGTAGTGGGCGCCCAATGGGGCGACGAAGGCAAAGGCAAGGTTGTTGACTGGCTGACCGAGAAAGTGCAGGGCGTGGTTCGTTTTAACGGCGGACACAATGCTGGCCATACTCTGGTTATCAACGGCAACAAGACTGTGCTTCGTCTGATCCCGTCCGGAGTGATGCATGCGCACGTCAAGTGCTACATCGGCAACGGAGCCGTTGTCAGCCCGGAAGCTCTTCTGAAAGAAATTGACGATTTGAAATCGCACGGCGTTGACGCTGAAAATAGAGTTTTTGTTTCCGGTCAGTGCCCTCTGGTTCTTCCGTACCATATCGCTCTTGACCATGCGCGCGAAGCCGCACTTGGCGATAAGAAGATCGGTACGACAGGCCGCGGCATTGGTCCTGCCTATGAAGACAAGATTGCAAGACGCGCGCTGCATGTGAAAGATCTTTGCGATCCGGAAGGCTTTGCCGCCAAGGTTCGCGCTAACAGCAAACTGATCAACTTCCTCCTTGTTAACTTCTACAAGGCTGAAGCTGTTGACGTTGAGAAGATGATTAACGAGACGCTTGCCATGGCGCCGAGAATCACTTCCAAGATCTGCGACGTTTCTCACACACTCAATAAGCTGATGGCCGACGGCGAACAGTTCCTCTTTGAAGGCGCCCAGGGCACCATGCTTGACATTGACCACGGCACCTATCCGTTTGTCACATCGAGCAACACGGTTGCGGGTTTTGCTAGCCCCGGCGCCGGCATCGGTCCTCAGAAACTGAACTACATTCTCGGCATTACGAAGGCCTACTGCACCCGTGTCGGTTCCGGTCCTTTCCCGACAGAGCTGTTTGATGAAGTCGGCGCAGAGATCGCTAAACGCGGCAATGAATTCGGTGCTGTTACCGGCCGTCCGCGCCGCTGCGGCTGGTTTGACGGCGCAGCGCTGAGAAGATCCGTTGAGTGGAACGGCCTTTCCGGTTTAGCCGTTATGAAGCTTGACGTTCTTGACGGCTTTGAGACGGTTCGTCTTGGTGTCGGATATGAATACCAGGGCAAGCGCATTGACGTAACTCCGGTCGGAGCCGAGATGCTTGCCGAATGCAAGCCGATTTATGAAGATTTCCCGGGCTGGAAGGAACCCACCTTTGGTATTACAAAGTGGGACGATCTGCCGGAGAACGCGAAGAAGTATCTGAAGCGTCTTTCCGAGGTTGCGGGCTGCCCGATCGCTCTGGTTTCCACCGGGCCGGACAGAGGTCAGACGATTCTTCTTCATGACCCGTTTGCTGAATAATTTTTTTGTTTGAGGGATATTGAATGAAAGACCTTCATGTATCTTGGGATGAGTATCACCGTTTAATTGAAACTTTAGCCTTTAATGTTTACGACAGCGGCTGGAAGTTTGATTCTCTTTTATGCCTTTCTCGCGGCGGTCTCAGACCGGGCGACATTCTGTCGCGCATTTTTGACATGCCGCTGAACATTTTGGCGACGAGCTCTTACCGAGAAGCAGCGGGTACTGTCCAGGGCACGCTCGACATTGGCAAATACATTGCCTCGAGCAGACCGGACTCTTTGAAAGGCAAGGTTCTTCTGGTTGACGATCTGGTGGATTCCGGTCTGACGTTTAAGCGCGTGACCGAGCACCTGAGAAACAACTACAAAGGCATTACGGAAGTGAGAACCGCGGTGCTTTGGTGGAAGTCCTGCTCGCAGGTTGAACCGGACTATTACGTTGAATACTTAGGCGATAATCCTTGGATTCATCAGCCGTTTGAAGTTTACGACGTGATGCGTCTCGGCCAGCTTGTTGCCAAGGTCGAAGGCCACAGAAAGCCTGAATAATAATTAGTAACATTTATCAAGAACCGTAATTTGCATATTTGAAGATGTCTATGTAGAATTACGGTTCTTGGTTGCCCGGGTGGCGAAATTGGTAGACGCACTAGCTTCAGGTGCTAGCGCCTTCACGGGCGTGCTGGTTCGAGTCCAGTCCCGGGCACCAAATAGGATTCTGAGAGACCCCGTAGCTTTACGGGGTTTTTCTTCAATAAATACGGGGATTTTACATCCGTAGCTATCCGAGACTGTACGAGACAAGCTAATTTTTTTGGTATCTCAAAAAATTAATTATGTCCAAGCAAGCAAAACTATTAACCGACAAGGAAATCAAAGTGCTTACTCTTGGTAGTCATGCAGTCGGAGGAGTAGCAGGCTGAAATATTGCAGAATCTAGAGCCTCTAGCAGAGGCTCAGCTTTTAATCTGAAGGCATCTTCTTTAGAAGTCTGTCTCTTCTTCGTCGTCTTCGTAGACCTGCGCCTTTTCGGGCTCTGCATCAGGAACCGGAACCCCGAGGGCTTCAAATAACATCCGTCTTTTCCCTGCGATTTCACCGAAGTAGTAACCTCCGCAGAATCTGGTCTGCATTACATTGTTCAAAGAGTCCAGAACTCTGCAGTCACTGTCATACACCATCGGCAGACTATTATTCTTTTTGCACTCCTCACTGTATTTTCTCAGCCTGGTTCTGACAATCATCGCAATAGAGGTTGCCAGGAACTGTACAAACGTTTTACCAGTCAATGATTCGTTGTCCGAGACTCGATTTCTTGAGCAGCCCAAGCGGGATTTGAGCGTTTTAAATGTATCTTCGACTATCCAGCGTTCCTGGTAAGCGCACCAGGCTTTTCTGGCATCGGATATTTCGTCGCTTACCAGTACCCGGTAGCCTTTGTAGCGGAGCTTTTGATCCACTTTTTTATTGTCGACGCTGTAGCTGACCGTGCCGTCTTTCTCATGTTTTACAAACACCTCTTCTAGTAATGTTTGTTCGTTTTCATCGAGAGACTTACCGGCGGCCATCTTTTCGCGTATACGAATGATTCTCTCAAACATCCCTTGTCTGGCATTCTCAGCAATTTGTCGATCGAAATAGATATGCCAGTAAAGCTCCGCAGTTTCCTGCGTCTTTTTTGTGGATCTCTGACCCGTTACAGGATTAGGTTCATAAATCCAGCTGATCTTCTTTGTCACCTGAAAGACCTGAGTAAACCAATCCATTCGATTTAAGTCCTGGAGGTTAACTCTTTCTTCATCAATGAGCTCTTGGGTAAGGCTGCCTGATATCCCGCACTTCATGTTGAACAGAAAGCCAACTTTATTTCTCAGGCAGTCATTGATGTTTTTTGTACCGCTGTAACCTCGGTCAGACACAAGAACAACGTTTTGGATGCCTAGTCTGGAGTTGTCAGCAATGACCCGCCTGACGGTTTGTACGTCCGGAACGTTTCCGTCGTAGGCTCGATAGAAGATAGGCAGTCCGCTTTTGGACTCGACCAACATCAGCAGATTAATTTGAGGAAGGTTGTCCTCGTCTTTATTCCTGCCTCTTTCTACATTTGGCAGCTTATTTGCGTAGCTCGAAATGGAGGTCGAATCTAAAGCCAATGTCAGCCTGTCGTCGTCCCCATTTTTTTTCTTCTGCTCTATTAATCCCTCCTGGATGGCAGAAAAGTAATTTTCTATTTGTTGTTTTTTGATTTTCCTAAAAACTCTGCCTATTGAGGAAGGATGCAAAGCCCCGCCCCATGGAAGACGAGTCGCCTCGGCAAAGGTCGGATATTTAGAAATATTGTTGTCCTGATTGAGGATTATGAAGTAGGCAATCGACAAAACTTTTAGATAGTCTCGGCGCTGTGGAAAGGCCCTTTTAAGAGCTTCTCCGATAGGAGATTGCGCAACGAGCTGATCCAGCGCCCACGTGGCTCCCGCATGCAGTTGTTTGACATCCATTGCTTGAGAAAGAGTAAAACCGCCTTCACTCACCGCAGTGAAGATATAGTCTTTGCCCTTGCGTTGGCAAATAAAATCCCTTAATTCAGGGCGCTCAGCTAAAAAGTGTTCGTCCCAGCGGATTCGGCCTTCCTTCTGGCCGGATGTAACAGTACCGACCTTCTTGAAGCTAACTCGATAACTTCTCTTTTTCTCGGAATCCCACTTATTTTTATAGGTGTAAACGTAATAAGCCGAAGGGCTCTTTTTAATAATGAGCGGAGGAAGTTTTGGCGTATTCATAATTACAATCGATTATCTAATTAGGTAATCTAGTATAACACGAAAAATCCTTTTATTCCACTGAAATAAAAGGATTTTTTGTGATTTTTAAATTTTTAGTTCTCTAGTTCTGCAATTTTTCAGAGCAGGACTTTATTATCTCTGTTCATAAATAACCATGACAAATCTAAGCTGTTGCTTCCTTTGTTTATCCCCGCTTAAGTGAAATCGGGTCGTTAAGTTTTCCTTTGGCTGGGAAGGATATTGAGCGGAGTTAAAAGCGAGATTTTGCCCATTTTGTCACCGCTATAAAAAAGGAATTTGAACTGTCAAATGAACAGCCCCTAAAAATGCGTCTTAAGTGAGTTTGCAATGAGAAATTTCTTCCGATGTCTGTTTCTCGCTTTAACTTCTTATGAGCCAAATTAACTGTAAATGTTGGGGCCAAAGTCCAAGAACAAATTATTTTGGGCCGTTGTGATTTAATTGAGAATAAAAATAGTGAAGCTCTAGAAAAGCAAAATCTCAAAATTTTTCTAAAATAAAATCAAAGAAGTTGTCCTAGCCCAGTTAAGCTCGGGTGCGTGTCCAGTGATTGGCATAGGCGGCTAGTATGGCTCTCGTCCCGAGGGCAATGCTCTTTTATTTTCAGCTCAACACTTCTTTTAGACCCTGTTTTCATTTCCAACTCCCGCTCATACCGCTCGATGTAATTACGCTTGAGAGTCTGAAGTCCAAAAAGAAGTTCCCGAAGAGCTGGAGGTCGACGCGTTAATAGCAACCGGCAACGAAATTTAAATTGCAAAACAGACGAATAACCTACTGCTGCAGTACAGTTTCCGGCCGTCTGCTTCGAAGCTGTCGAAGCAGCCCTCAAATTACACTCGAACCTTCTTCTGCATCGTTTCATTAAATTAAATTTCTTGAATATGCGTAGGAGTTTTGATCATACAGAGTGACTGATTTAAACTGACTTATGCTTCCGGCAACCCCATTGTTTCAGGAACTAGAGAGATAACGGGCGTAGACGCATTGGTTAAGAGAACAGACCTGCGTTCATCCGGAGGCAATTGCTTTAATTTACTAATTTTATACGGACATTTTTCTTCCGTTCAAAATCCACGCATTTTCATAGGCATTTGTGGCTGAGACCACGCAGCTGTTTTCAAGTTTGGATCCAAGGATTATCCGAGGTGGAGCTCTTGCTTTCGTAGGTGTACGACTTCGCCGCAAAGATCATTTCAGAAAAGGCCGTCTACTGCCTAGCTCTGGAGGCTAACGAGGACCTGACCTATGAACAGGTACGAAGCATCTTTGAATTGGGGTAAAGCAGCACAGGCGTCTGTGACTAGCCAGAGCGACAAAATTATGAAAAGAAAAACTCGTGCTCTTCCGAGAAATATTTTGCTGAAAGAGAAATCCTTAATAAATGGATTGCTCGCGACGAAGGTTCAATTGTGGAAGCCGTCACTGATACTGAAAAGAAAAATACCGGTGGGAGCCTTGGAAGTTATTACATCTCATCATTAAGGAACGAAGCCGCGAATGTTGTACAGGCTCTGCGTCTCGCATTTAGACATCGTCTTTAATCAGGATAGGCTGTAGTGTACAACTCAGTATTTGGTCGGAAGAATGTCTTGCTCTTAACTTCACGACAAAAATCTAAACCAACTTGAAAGAAGATACAGAGACAGCCGGCTCAACCAAACCAGAGAGCAGGGAAAGGCTGAATAAAATAGAGGATATGCTGGTTGCAATGAGTGATTGCATACGGATCTAGCTTTCTCATGGAATAGGTCTCCAATCAAAAGAAGATTCGTGTCGTTGTTTTTTGAAGTTGCCAAATTTGAGAAAGAAAATAAAGTCCATAATTCAGATTTTTCTCCCCCGAACAGGGGTATCGCGGCACCGATTAGCTCTCTAGACTTTATTCTGTCCATTAAGGGGAAGCATATGAAAAAACTTATACTCAATACTGTACTTTTAGCCTCACTTCCAATGGCTGCTCAAGCTTTTGCTGTTACGTTTAAAGCGGGAACTTATGAGGCCTCCGCCGACGGTATTCACGGGCCGGTCATAGTCAAAACAACCTTTTCAGAACATAAAATCAATTCCGTTGAAGTCACTAAGCAGAGCGAAACTGAAGGAATCGGAACAATAGCAGCCGCGCAGCTTCCCGAAAAGATCCTAAATGCTCAGTCGACTAGGATCGATGGAGTTGCTGGTGCTTCAATAACTTCCAAAGCCATCATCTCTGCAGTTAACAAATGCATTGAACAGGCGGGAGCCAAACCGGAACAACTTATTCCTGTCACAGCTAAGAAAGGGGCTAAAGAAGAAAAATTGTCCACAGATATGGTTGTTGTGGGGGGCGGAGGCTCCGGAATGGCAGCAACGATTGAAGGAAGAATGCGGGGATTAAAAGTAGTTCTAGTTGAAAAAATGCCGTACATTGGCGGAGCCGCAGCGATTTCCGGAGGTCAAGTTGTTGCACAAGGATCAAAACTTCAGAAACAATTTGGTTCGACAAAAGACAGTCCAGAATCTATGATGAAGGACTTCTTAGCCAACGGACATGATCTTAATGACAAGCGTATGCTGTCTTTGTATGCCAATAATGTTGGGAAAACTATCGACTGGCTGCATGAAAAAGTCGGAGTAAAGTTCATTCCTAACGATTTGCCTTATCTTGCTGAATATTCGCATCGTCGAGCACTGGAATTCCAAGGCGGAGCCAAAACAATGGCACAACATCTTAAAAAAGTAATCAGCGAAAACGGCGCTAATGTTCTTTACAACACTCGTGTACAAAAACTTTTGACTGATGACAAAGGAGATGTCATAGGAGTGAGTGCGATCGATGATAATGGCGTGACTTACACCATTACATCCAAAGCTGTCCTCCTGGCAACGGGCGGCTTCGGAAATAACAAAGAAATGCTCTCTGAACCAGTGAAAAGTGCCTTGTACTATGGACCCGTCTCCTCAACTGGTGACGGTCATCAAATGGCCATGTCTTTAGGTGCTAAAACTCAGTTGATGCAGTATGGGAAACGCTATCCAAATGGTATCGAAGTTTCGCCTGGAAAAGCAAAATCCACGATTTATGCAAACGTCGGTGCCTTCAATTGCTCAGGGATCCTTGTTAACGTCAACGGTGAACGGTTTGTCAATGAAAAAGCGAGCAATCGTCATATTTTGGACCCGATGATGGAGACTCCTAACAAACAGGCCTATGTGTTTATGGACGAAAACTCATGGAAAGGTTTTTATAAACGCCTTCCCGAAACCGGTGTTTCCCATGAAGACGCAGACAAATATTTAGCCCAAGACGGGAATTCAACACCTCTCTTTGTTAAAGGCGATACGCTCGAAGAAGTAGCTAGGAAGGCGGGAATTAATATTGAAAATCTTACTAAAACCGTTGCTCGTTACAACGAATTGGTAAAAGCCAAGAAGGATGTTGACTTTAATCGGCCTGCTGAATATATGAAGAGCGAAATTTCTTCTCACGGTCCTTATTACATCGTAGAGCAGAAAGCTAGGTTTGCTACAACTATGGGCGGATTAGTCACTGACGGCAAACTCAATGTTGTGCGCCAAGACGGTAGTACTATTGGTAATCTATACGCCGCTGGTGAGTTGGTTGGGGGCACAATGGGAGATGACTCTCCTGCAGGAGCCAATGTCGGTTGGGCATTAACCAGCGGTAAATTTGCAGCTGACCGTATTGCTGACCAAATTAAATAATAACTATCCAGTTAGCTTAAAGGACCTTGTGAGATCCGCACAAGGTCTTTTAATTTCTCCTCTTGGAAACAAAATAAACAAAAAGAGGTTAGGACTGGGCTGCATTTTTACCGCTAATACGCCCCATGACTAAACAATTTGCCAGCGAACCTCCGCCGATTCTGTCTTTTCCGAAAATACCCCCGACAACTTCTCCGGCTGCAAATAAACCGCGAACCGGCTTGCTCTCCTTGTCCAGCGCTCGGGCCTTTTCATCGGTCGCTAGTCCGTCCAGACTCGTGTGGACATAAATCTTTTCTTTTCCCCAGTAGAAAGGTGGCTTTTCAATCTTTTGTGTAAATACCGTTTTCCCGAACTTATCCCTTCCAACTTCAACGGATTGGTTATATTCCTCTAAAGTTTTAAGAAGCCTTTGTTCTGGAATTCCCATCCCCTCCGCCACCTCTCGGATAGAAGAAGCTTTCTTAACAATTCCGCTCAGTAGTTTGACACCAAGGGTGGCGCCCTTCTTAGACTGAGTATCTGTTATGACTGTAAATTCAGGCTTCGGCCATTCTAAAAGGACTTCTACAATCTTATGCCACGGAAGATTTTCGTCGACAAATCTCTCTCCGTCTGCATTTAAATAAATATCGCCTCCCGCATAGTCGAGCACCCGGCCGCCCCAAAAAGGAACAATCTGATATCCATTCCCGTAAGTAAGTTTTAAACCTATTTTTTCTCCGATATCTAATGCGTCTCCGTCTGCACCATCCCAAGTATTTCCCCATGGATTAGCACTGGTTTTTAGATTGATTCCGAGACGACGATCATAAGCAACCCGGCGAAGAACATTAGCAGTCGAACCACCAGTTGCTAAAACTAAAGACTTTGTCCTAAAAGATCTATCTCCTTCTGGAGTACTTGCCAAAAGAGACCAGCCTTCTGCGTTTGGAATTAACGCTTGAAGTCGATGTTCAAGAAAAATCGGGATATTTTGGCGTATACGGGCATGGTTTAAGATCATGACATAACTTCTGCCGGCTGAATTTCCCGGCATTGCAAAACCCCTAGCGCGTAAGCCAGATTTAGCCTGAAACGGTTCTCCAAAAACTATGCCCTTCGCCTCCAACCAGTTCAATCCCTCTTCCGAATGGAGGGCGATTTGTTCCAAAATTTTGAGATTTCCAATTTCCCCGCCCAATTCATAGGCATCTTTGACGAAAAGATCGATGCTGTCTAGAAGACCCGAACTACGTCGCTGATCTTCTCGGATCATGGCAGAAATGGTCCCGCTGGAAAAAAGAGTGTGCCCTCCTATTAAAGGTCCTTTTTCCAAAATCAATACTTTTTCTGCACCATTTTCTTTTGCAGATAATGCTGCGCAGAGACCGGCCATTCCACTTCCGACAACGATAACATCCCATCCAGGTTCTTTCGAGAAGACTACAGGAAAGTATCCTAGTGAAGTGTAGAGAGGGAAGTAAGTAATTAAACTCCTTCTTGAAATCATGGGGCCTTCTCCTTGAAAACATCCCCTGGCACATTCTGCAGCCATTGATAAGCTTCCAAACGCGATCGCACTCCCAGTTTTCCGTATGCATTTGAACAATGCATTTTTACCGTTTCGTGTCCGATTCCCAGCTGATTACCAATTTCTCGGTTACTAGCCCCTTTGGCTGCAAGCACAATGACATCCTTTTCCCTATTCGTCAAAGAATTGAACATTTCTGCAAGCCTTTCCTCTTCTTTTGTCTTCCTCCAGTATTGTTGCGATCTTTCGCAAGCTTTGGAAACAGATTCTCGAAGTTTAAGAGGATCGCCTCGTTTTTCGAAAAAATCTACGGCTCCATATTTCAGGGTGTAAACGGCTGTTTCGATGTCTCCGTGACCTGTCAAAAAGATAATAGGTAACTTATTGCCTCGTACATAAAGCGCTCGCTGCAATTCAAGCCCCGTCATCCCAGGCATTCTAATGTCGAGCACAAGACAGCCTGGGACACGGGGATCGTCTTCTTTCAAAAAGCGAACCGGGTCAGCCCAATCTCTAACCTCGTACCCGCACATGGATAAAAAGAGCTTTTGGCTCTCTCTGAACGCGTCGTCATCATCAACTAAACGAACAAGCGGAGAAATTTCGGACATAGACTTTCTATCCTTCTATTTGAGCGGCCTGATTTTCCGACAAAATGTCGAATCTTAGTATTGCCTTTAATTTTTTATCGATTAATTGAAAACTTAAAGAAGCGCCGTGACGGTCGCAAATGCCGCGGCAAATGCTCAGCCCAATTCCAAGGCCAGTGGTTTTTGTAGAGACGGAATAACTCTTCTCGTTAATCATTTCCAGTTCAGACTGAGACATTTGAGGGGCAGGATTTTCGATCTCACACAAACATTGTTCTGCTTTTGTGTCTGTTGATATCTTAACGTGAATCGTGCTGAGGGCATCGTCAGATATATTATTCAATGCATCAACAGCGTTCCGAAGTAGGTTTAAGAAAAGAATTTGCAGCTCCAACGCGTTTCCTTTGATTGGGAGATTGCACACCGGCAGATCAAAAACAATTCGGTTTTCCAATTGTCTTCCACGCTCAGCAATCAAAGACCTTACAGACTTTTTAAGCAGTAGGGCTAAATCACAATCTTCTTGGCTCGAATAATTATTTTTGGCGTAACCCCTTACACGATCAATAATTTTTGAAATTGTTAAAATTTGCGCATCAATACCATCGAGAGCCTTTTGTTTCACATCTTGAGAAAAAGGCGTTTGGGATGTATCTTCCATCCTCAGAAGCGTCGCATAGGTTCTAATGCTCCCTAATGGAGAGCTGAGTTCGTGGGCAATCATTCCGCTCATCTGCTGCACAATGGAACGTTTCTCGTAGGCATTCAGGGCTTTTCTGACTTTTATTGCTTTAGCTTCAAAATTGTCTTTTTCCAGAAGTGCATTGGCAAGCATTGCCGTACGTCTTTTGATAAGAACGTTCAAACGAAGTTCATTCAATAGTAGGAATACGAATAACAGAAGTACAAACCAAACTGCTTCTTTATGCCGCTCGTACAATGCAGCCGGGGTAAAGTCCCGAAGATACCGGTATGGTCCTTCTCTCAGTCGCTCAAACAATTCCATAATTCGTCGATCAGTGACATTTGGAACCCAATGGCGACTTAAATTTCCATCGGCTTTATACAAAGCAATCATCAGGTCTTTAACTTCTTCGCGCGGCGTACCTTCCGCCGCCCACAGACTGATATCCGGGAATAAATCTGTGGAATGCCGGCAGTTAAGCGGAGAATCTTCTTTTTGATGAATAATTCGAATCAAGCCTTTCTTGATCAAACCTTGTTCTTCAAGGTTTTCTAAAAGACAAGCAGGAATAATTCCGACATCAGCTTTTTTGTTGAGCAATGCGCTTAGGACGTCAGGATACGCGTTATTACTGAAGGATATTTTCGAAAAAAAGTGCTCGTCGTCGTAATGATTCTTTTTTAACTCATTACGAACACTCAGCCAACTGTCGATTGCATTCGGAAGCCCGCTCTGTGCTGTTTTATTCCGAAGATCAGCAAGAGATACGAGGTCTTTCCTGTCATTCAGCACTGCGAGTGCTGCGCCTACAGATTGTTCAGGATCTCTGCTCTTGAGATTGATTCGAGTGGCAACTTTATAGGTATTTAATGCTGGAGAGCCGTCTATAGTGGCAAAAAAACCCGTCGGAGCCAAAATAAAATCTGGTTTATCTTTTCTCAAAGCGTCCAGACCGTCAGCAGCTGAAAATGTTACGGTTGCTATGCGATATGCAGGAAGACTTTTCCTGAGCTCAGAGAGCATTTCTTGAAGTTCGATAACGTCTTTTGGATTTACTAGAGTATCTGGGATGCCAATCGTAAAAGGAGGCTGTGTTTTTTCTATCGCAGCACCCGCGGCAATCGCTTGAACTCCAAAGAAATGATAGCAGAATAATCCAGCGACAAAAAACAGCTTGCTGACCACTCCCTTCTTTACCAATAAGGAAGCGACGATTCTGAAAAAAAACATTTGACGCAGAGGGAGCTCAATCATTTTTGTTTTTTCCACCCAGTCGGGGGTATCAGGAAAAATATTCTAATTTCAAAATATTGCTATACGAGATCAATCAATCTCAGTTTTAAATTCTATTAGGAGTTCATAAGATGCAAAAAGCCAAACTTTCCCTTATCGCAGCCACTCTTCTTCTTCCCGCATTCGCCCTGTCCGCCTATGCAGCAGATTTTGTACGTCCCATGCCTTCTCAGCCGATTCAAGCCGGTCCTACGTTACTGGGTGGTGAACAGCCCGTTATCTGCTCTCCCCTTGTAGGGAAAAATTTTGAAGACATCAAGACAGAAGCAAAAACGGTAAAAGCTCTGAATCCGGACATGGTTGAAGTTCGTGCCGATTATTGGGACTTCATAGAGGATACTGACAAAGCTATTGAAGCTCTCCAAGCGATTCGCAATATTATCGGTGATACACCAATTCTTCTGACCGTTCGCGTTGCGGAAGAAAGAGGTTTCAAAAAAGTTGATCAAAAATCGAAGTTTGCTTTTTACAAGAAAGCAGCTGCTCTCAAGCTTCCAAATTTAATTGACGTCGAACTGGTGTACGGAGCAGATACTATTAAAAATCTCAAGAAGGATTTAAATGGAGTCCCCGTTGTCGTGGCTTATCATGATTTAAAAGGTACTCCGAGCAGTGAAGAAATTGCTAACATTCTTAAAAAAGAAATTGATGCCGGCGGAGATGTTGCCAAAATCGTCGTGAAACCAAACTCTCAAGCTGATGTTCTTCGCTTCCTCAACGGAACGCTTGAATTTAGAACAAAGAACCCTGCTCATCCCGTTATTGCTTCAGCCAGCGGTCAGGAAGGAAGAATCACACGTTTAGCTGGGGGCCTCTTTGGTATTGATTTGACGTTTGCTTCAGGTGTTAAAGGTTCGAATCCCTGGCAGATGCCAGTTCAGACAGTACAAGAGATTAACAAGGTCATCTATCCTGTCACAAAGAAGTAATTTTTTCCTCCGGAATATCGAGTATCAAGTTAGATTAACACGACGTGGAGACGCTCTGGCTCAACGGTCGGAGCGTTTTCCTGTGCTTGGTCTGGGAAGGTCCTATAGGGTACATGTCCCGAACCCGTCTGCAGTGGGCAACGGTTAGCGATACGCAAGGTGTGCGCTGTGATGTGTAGGCTGCGAAGCGGATAGCAAATCTCTGAGCTACAGGAAGCGTCTCAGGCAGACGGAGAAGGTGAGGCTGGGGGTGCTTAAGCCTAGAGTCTAGTCCATTGAAGGAATATCTGGACGTAAACTCGAAAGCAGTATGGGGTGAAAGAGCCTGCACTTACTCGGGGAGGCCCACTAGGCCGACCGGGTAGTAACAACGAATGACAAGGAGCAGAAATTACATAGTACCCAAGAGCAGGAGAAAGGCCATGGAATATGTGAAGGATGAAGACATGTGCTTTGTTGACCTTTAGTTAAGAAAATTCTTTGAGATGCTCAACTACAGCAAACTCATCTGCTCTTATCTGAAAAGGACGCCATAATGGACCTCCCTGAGTATCTCTCGAGCGATGCTTTAAATCAAATATCTTCGAAACGGACTAACCTTGGTGAAGTGTTTCATTTTCGTAGAGACTGGAAAGAAGTAAGGTTTCAGCTGGAGGCTCACTAGACTGCAGAGTGCGGAAAACTCGCTATTGTTCAAAAAAATACATTAGTTGTTATTCTGCATAACGGCTCAAAAATATAAGTTTCGGAGAGAACGGCTTTGATCAGTTTTGAGTAGGCAACGGCAGAAATCTTAATAAGCAGTTTGTTTATTTCCGACTCCATATTCATGAGGGGCTTGTGCTAAGAAAGGACGAACTTATCCTAGGTTCGGAAGAAGCAGAAAAAAGTGTATTCCTTTTGATAAAAATCAAATTACTCGAGCAGTTCTAAGGCAGAGAATTCATTTGAAACAACAATGAATCCACTCATGACCAAGGAGCAAACAAAATGACTACATCTCGTCGTTCTTTCCTCAAAGCTTCTGCCTTTGCATCATTAGGAGGAGCGCTCGGCGCTACCTCTTCAGTTCATGCAGCCGATGAAGCGACACTCAAACTTCCCTCGAAATGGGATGCTGAAACTGAAGTTCTGGTTGCCGGATCAGGTATCGCAGGTATGTCAGCTGCGATTTCCGCTATGGATAAAAATGCCAAGGTTTTGGTTCTGGAAAAAGGTAAAAATTATGGCGGCTGCGCGATCATTAATGGCGGCATTATCGCTCTGGGCGGCGGCACTCGCACGCAAAAAGAACACGGCGTGGAGGATTCGCCCGAGCTCTTGTACAAGAAGCTGACAAACCCGCTTCACCACGAGTACCGTAAAAACACTCCCGAACTTATTGCGAAATACTCTACATGGTGTCCGGGAACACAGGTTTGGCTTGAGGAGCACGGTGTCCGCTTCCTTTCGACATTCACAAAACCCGGTAAATACGACTCTCAGCACCATGAGTCTTACCATCACATTTGGTGGAGCGACAGCGGCGACGGCGGAAGAAAGCCTCAGCCGAGCGGCGGTTTCATGACTGGCCGCGGCATCATGATGCCGTTCTACCAATATTTCACAGGAAAAGGTGGCCAGATTCTGTTAGAGCACAAACTTCTCGACGTATATGTTTCTCCTGAAGGCGCGGTAATCGGAGCTAAAGTTCAGAAGCCTGACGGCGGAATCATGAATATCAAGGCTTCCAAAGGAGTTGTTCTTGCAGGCGGTTCTTGGAAGGCCAATCCTGAACTTCGTCGTTTGACGGATCCGAGATTCACAGAAAATATGATTTCCACCGGTTATCCGTTTGTTGCGCCGGACGGTAGTGCCATTCTTGCAGGTGTACGCGCCGGCGGTATGCTTGTTGGCGATCGCTGTGAAGACACTCCGCATCTGAGAAGAAAATTTGGTACGGCTCACTATGGCTTCCCGAAAGGCAGCAAATACGGCGCTCCGGGTCTTGGCATCTCGGGTCCGCGCTGGGCAGAAGTTATTTTCACCAACAAGAGCGGCGACCGTTTTGTGAAGGAAGTCGATAAGGCAAATCTCGGCGGCTACTCTTTCTACGATGTCGCTCTGGCTCAGCCTGATCAATTCCTCTGGACAGTCTTTGACGATGCCACTGCCAAGAAATATCACTGGGATACCAAGGCTCCGACATGTGAAGAGAACTATGCGTTTACAGCGAATAGTCTTGCCGAACTTGCGAAGCTGACCAATCAGCCCAACCTTGAAAAGACAGTTGCTCGCTACAACACGTTCGTTGACGCAAAGAAAGATGGCGATTTCGACAAGCCTGCAGAAAGTCTGACGAAAAAGATCGAAACCGGTCCCTTCCATGCGGTACGTCTCGTACTCTGCGTGCATAACCTTACAGGCGGTCTTGCGATCAATGATAATGCCCAGGTTCTTGGTCAGGATATGAAACCGATCAAAGGCCTTTATGCAGCAGGCGAAAGCGCCGGCGGTCTTTATGTGGGCAACGGCATGCCTCGTGCCATCATGCCGGGCCGCTGGGCCGGTGAACACGCAGCCGGAAATTAAACGTCTTTAGAAAGCAAACAGCCCGGCGGCAGCGCTGCCGGGCGCAAATGAAACAGCCATGAAATATTTTGCAGTTATGATTCTTCTTGCCTGCTCAGTTTTTTCAGCTCAAGCGGCAGAAGAGATGATGAAAAAAGAGCAGTGCTTGGCTTGCCATGGTCCGACGTTCGATGACCTGATCAAGAAAAACGTTCAAGCCAACTCTGACAGCGGTCCCGTCAATCCCCATGTGTGGATTCCTCATGCAGGAGGTCCGGACAAGAACGCGACAGAGTGTATTGATTGTCATGCGCAGCACTCAATGCCTCCAAAGCCCGGCTACAAAGATGAATCGGCATCTCTTGAGCCTTGTTACGCATGCCATCATAATTACCAGCTGAAGAAGTGCTCTTCTTGTCACGGCGGTTAAACTAAAGTGAAGATGCTGCGGAAAATTCTTATCCTCCTACTCTTGATTCCCATCGTCGGCTTCTCCGAGTCTTCTGAGAAGCCGATCACTATTGGTCTGATACATTTCTCCGCGCCCCTTAGCAACGATATGGACTTTTCTCCGAGTCTGAAGCATCTTCAAAAAGTCTTCGCGCCGAGGAAAGTTATTGCGAAGGTCTACAGCTCCGCCGATCTGGAGAATGCGGTTAAAGAGGGGAAGATCGATTTCTTCTACGCAAGTTCCGGATTTTTCTATCGAATGCTGAGGTTTGGTGCCCGTGACATTGCGACGGTGGTCACAAACGAGAAGCCGGAGCCTAACTTCGGGACAGCAGGCGCATTCATCACGAGAAGGGACAGAACCGATATTAAGACTCTGGAAGATATGCGCGGCAAAACCTTCGCGGCCAATTATGAATCGGCCTTTCACGGGTATCGGATTGGCATAGCGGAGTTGGTGAAACACGGCTACGACCCGAAGAAATTTTTTCGTCGACGCATTTTGTCGGAGAGTCAGCGCATAAACTGCTGGACGAAGTTATTTCGGGCCGGGCGGAAGTTGCCTTCATCAGGGCCTGCTGGCTTGAAGAACACGAGTACCAAAACATTGCAGTGTTCGACAAAATCAAAGTTGTAGCGCCCAGACCTGGAAAGATTGCTTGTCTGCACTCTACGAGCGCATACCCCAACAACACTTTCGCTGCGACATTCAGCGTTAAGTCTGAATTGGCCCGCCAGGTCGCGGTTGCATTACTTTCCATGAAACCGGGACCGACCGGTCAGCATTGGTCAATAGCGACAGACTTTAAACCGGTGGACGAATTGTACAAATCTCTTCGCGTAGGGCCCTATGAATATCTGAATCAATGGTCGGCAAAGCGCGTTCTGAAAGAGTTTTGGCCGATCTTTGCCATTATTATCCTTGGCGTTTTAGGTTTGATTGTCCACAGCTGGCGCGCTCAAAAGCTTATCGATCGCGCAACGAAGCGGCTTTTAGCGGCGGAAAGGACGAGACGAGAGGTAGAAAAACGCGCACAGGAGCTGACCGCCAAGATGGAAACAGAGCAGAAATTGAATCTGGTTGCTCAGCTTTCGTCGATGTTTGCTCACGAAATGAATCAGCCGCTTGCTGCCTGCAAGTATTTTGTGGACGGATTAAAAACGCTGCTTAGAAACAAAACCGCTATCAGCGATTCGGTGCTTCTTTACAGCGTCAGCAATATGGACAAGGAGTTAGGCAGAGCCTCGTCAATTGTTAATAAGGTTCGCGAGTACTCCAAACAGACGGCATCCCGGGATTCAAAAGTGGATATTTCTTCGATCCTTCATGAAATCTGCCAAACATTGACAGTTAAATTCCCTGAGGCGACTCTCCATACTCCTGACATTGAAGAGAGCGTATTTATCGAGGCTGATGCGGTTGAAATTGAGATCCTAGTTTGGAACTTAGTGAAGAATGCGCTCGAAGAGTGTTCTGCGGTTAAAGGGGCTACGGACATTCGACTGAAAACCGCCGGAGAGACGGCTTGTCTGACAGTCTCAAATGAAGGGCGAAAGATGTCTGAATAAGACGTGAAAAATTTATCTCTTAATGTCTTAAAGAGTGATAAGCGCGAAGGTCTGGGATTGGGACTGAAAGTGGTTCATTCAATTCTTGAAGCAATGAACGGCACGATTGATTTTCGAGCGAATGACAATGGCGGTTTGACTGTCAAAGTTTGCTTTGGCTTATGGAAAGAGGAAAGCGATGGCAACGGAAGACAAGATTAAATCTCGTTTCCTGGTACGAATTGTTGACGATGATCCCGGCGTTCTCACGGGGCTGCAGTTTCTTCTGACTTGTTTAGGATGGAAGTCGGTCGGGTACTCGAGCGCCGCTGAGTTTTTAGAGAAGGACAACCGCGATATTGCCGGTGTCGTTTTATTGGATATTCGTATGCCGGGGATGTCGGGGCTTACTCTTCAGCAGAAGCTGATTGAGGAAGCCTGTAAGCTTCAAATTGTGATTATCACAGGACATGCCGACGTAGATACGGCGGTACGAACATTGAAGCGAGGCGCATTTGATTTTTTAACGAAGCCGGTGACCTCTGAAAAACTTGAAGCTGTTCTAGACGAGTGTGCAAGGAAATATCTGGCAAAGGAGTCCGGACTTTCAGCTCGGGAGCTGATTGAGATATTTAATGAGCTCAGTGTCCGAGAGAAAGACATTTTGAATCTTGTTGTCAAAGGGCTCACTAGTCGTCAGATTGCGGAACGGCTAGGTCTTTCAGAGCGGACCGTGCAGGGACATCGATTAAATCTTTCGAAAAAATTTAATGTTCACAGCAAGAGTGAACTGCTGGCTTGTTTAGGTGTCATTGAAAAGGCGCTATCGCCGGGAAACTGAAAGAGCCTTCATCACAGAAAGCTTGAGGAAGAGCGTCTCCGGAGTCCGGAGACGCTGCAATGATGGTCATATACGATAAATTAGGGACGCAGAAGACCGATCCTTCCCGGATCAACAATGGACGTCTAGAAAGCAGGTCTTCTTTACTTTCCTTATAAACCCTTCCAATAATGGGTCTTCCTCTTCTGCTACTTCCCTTATAAACCCTTCCAATAATGGGAACGCTGGCCTCGGAGATCCTTATAAACCCTTCCAATAATGGGCGCAATGTCGTTATCAACCCTTATAAACCCTTCCAATAATGGGCGTAATAAGAGCAGCGATCCTTATAAACCCTTCCAATAATGGGTTCTCTGTTTGCATATGTTCCTTATAAACCCTTCCAATAATGGGAGACTAGCAAATATCTATTTGAAAGTCAATTATAAAAGTATAATAAATTTGTTTAATATGTGATTAAACTTGATAGAAAATATATTAAAAAGTTAAATAAATATGGACCAGGGAAATCAAACAATCGAAAATCAAACAATCAATTGCGATCAGCATCCGGATTTTCTTTGGACATGGAAATCAAACAAGCGAGGAAGCCGAGTTAGCGTTTGGTTGCCGTATTTTTCACAAGCGAAGAAAATCCCAAGAAGTAAAAAATGGTCCGTGGCATATAACGGGGGATCGATCGAGTTTGACTTAAAAGAGACGGATCTCATCATGTTTTACGGCGCAACAGGTGAACTGCCGCTTGAGTTTCTAGATGATGCTTCTAAAAATGGAGTCATGATCCTCATCCATAGACGAAATGTGTTGCAACCTTATGTTTTTTATCCTTCAGTTATAGGTGATGAGGAAGATATCCTCACAAAACAGATTCAATTTAGAACGAATGAAAGAAAAAGACTTTATATCGCAAAGACTCTTATTAAGAAAAGACTTGAGAATATGGGTTCAACGATACCGATCTCTGCGCCACTATTAAGACAGTTATCGGCGGCCAAAAGTATCGATGAGGTTAGAGCAATCGAAGCAAATACAACGGCGAGGTATTGGAATAAGTGGTATGAAAATCTGAATATCGAAACCACCAGACGGAAGGATCATCCAATTAACAGTGCACTAGACGCCGGTTCTAAGTTTATCTACGGAGTGATACTCCGCTGGCTTGTATTTCATCGATTTTCGCCAAATCACGGCTTCATGCATCAGCCAACATCTTATCCTTCTTTAGTTTATGACTTGATGGAACCTTTTCGATACATGATTGAGAACGTTTGTTCAGCGGCATGGAAAAGAGGAGAAAGGGAGAACTCTAAAATAGTTGCACTTTCACTGAGCTTTTTAAAAGAGGAGCTAGACAAACCCTGTTATGTTCCCGCAACAAGACAATATGTCAGAAAGAAAAACCTTCTTCATGGAGCCGTCTTGGCATTAAGGTCATATCTAATTGGCGATATGAGAAAGCTTGTTTTTCCTTCAGAGGGAGTACCCAATGGCGGTCGACCGATAAAGGCGTCCTACAAATTACCTGGCAGTATGTATGATGTAGGAAGGAAGCCTCCGGAAATTAAACAAAAAGACGAAATTTGCTTCGATGAAGTTTCGCAGGAGGAAAGTGAGGAATGAGAATTTGGAAGGCGCCGCCCATTCCTCAATCGGCGTCCCGGCACCAAGGTATGGATAAAGAATCAACTTCATCCTGAGGAAGTCGGGAGTTTCTGAAATTTATTCTAAGAAAAAAGGGGAAAAAATGCAAACAAAGAAAACACACCTTCATCTAATTTCAGCCAAGGCATCAAGAAAATATCGAAGAACGATTGCATGCTTATCTGATACAGCAAAAAAAGATCTGGAACGACGTAAGCAGTCGGGAGCGGCTGATCCCGCTCAGGAACTCAGTTGCTTGAAAACAATTAAATTTAAGTTAGAGGTTCCTGAAGGGTCGAAGCTGCCGTCTTTTGACAGAATTTCGCAAATTTACAATGCCCTCGAGACAATAGAGAAGGGCTCCCTGTCATATCTTCTTTTTGCGTTAATTCTCTCTGGATTCAGAATTTTTCCAAACTCGTCTGCAGCAAAGACGTTTGCAAGCTCCTCTTGTTATAAAAACGATCAATTTGCATCCCAGATAAAAGAAATTTTCGGGGAAATGGTGAAAAATTTTATTCCTTCGGAACTTGAGAGTATTCTCAAAAAAGGCCGCAGAAAAAACAATAAAGATTGGACAGAGGAGAATATTAAGAGAGTCCTGAATAGCGAATTTGGTAGGAAAAATTCGGAAGGGTCTTCGGCCTTGTTTGATTCCTTTTTAAGCAAATTTTCACAAGAATTGTTCCGGAAATTTGATTCATGGAACGAGGTCAATAAGAAATATCTGGAGGCTGCGGAATTGCTGGATAGCATGCTCGCCTCATACGGACCATTTGATTCCGTTTGCAAGATGATTGGAGACTCTGATTCTAGAAACTCGTTGCCAGACAAAAGTACGATTGCTTTTACAAACAATGCTGAGATCACAGTAGACATCGAATCATCAGTAATGCCCTATATGGCAATTGCGGCTTTGTTAAGAGAATACCGTCAAAGCAAATCAAAAGCAGCACCGGTTGCGTATGTTCAAAGCCACTTAACAACGACGAATGGCAATGGCTTGTCATGGTTCTTTAAATTCGGCCTCGATCTCATCAGAAAGGCTCCGGTATCTTCAAAACAATCAACTTCAGATGGCTCGAAGTCTCTTCAAGAGCTATTTTCTGTGCCGGACGATAAATTAGATGGGCTAAAGTTTATTAAGGAGGCTTGTGAAGCCCTTCCAGAAGCTTCTTTGCTTTGTGGAGAAAAAGGAGAACTGCTGGGGTATCAAGACTTCAGAACTTCTTTTGCCGGTCATATAGACAGTTGGGTTGCTAACTACGTAAATCGCCTTTTTGAGCTCATAGAATTAGTAAATCAATTACCGGAGTCAATTAAGCTTCCTTCAATACTTACGCAGAAGAATCATAATCTTGTTGCATCCCTGGGACTTCAGGAAGCAGAAGTTAGCCATTCGTTGGAGCTGTTTGAAGGTCTTGTTAAAAATGTTCGTCAAACTTTAAAAAAATTGGCAGGCATAGACATCTCGAGTTCTCCGAATGAACAAGATATAAAAGAGTTCTATGCATTTTCAGATGTGCTTAATCGGCTGGGTTCAATCCGAAATCAAATTGAAAATGCTGTTCAAACAGCCAAGAAGGATAAAATTGACCTTGAGTCGGCAATAGAGTGGAAAGAGTGGAAAAAGTTAAAAAAACTCCCGAAATTAAATGGTCTTGGCGGAGGAGTTCCAAAACAACAGGAATTACTTGATAAAGCGCTGGAGAGCGTAAAACAGATAAGACATTACCAACGGATCGATTTCGAGAGAGTAATCCAGTGGGCGGTAAACGAACATTGCCTGGAAACGGTTCCTAAATTTTTGGTTGATGCCGAAAAAAAGAAGATTAATAAAGAATCTTCTACGGATTTTGCTGCAAAAGAAAATGCGGTTCGCTTCCTACTTGAGGGGATCGGAGCAGCTGCTAGGGGAAAAACTGACTCTGTAAGCAAAGCTGCTTACAATTGGTTTGTTGTAAATAATTTCCTCGCCAAGAAAGACCTGAATCGCTATTTCATTAATTGTCAAGGATGTATTTATAAACCACCTTACTCGAAACGTAGGAGTTTGGCGTTTGCTTTAAGAAGCGACAATAAAGACACGATTGAAGTTGTTTGGGAAAAATTTGAGACTTTCTATAAAGAAATTTCAAAAGAAATAGAGAAATTCAATATTTTTAGCCAGGAATTCCAAACATTTCTTCACTTAGAAAATCTGCGTATGAAACTTCTTTTGAGAAGAATACAAAAGCCGATACCAGCGGAGATAGCGTTTTTTTCTCTTCCACAGGAGTACTATGACTCCCTTCCTCCTAACGTAGCATTTCTTGCTTTGAATCAGGAAATTACACCCTCGGAGTATATAACCCAATTTAATCTATATTCGAGTTTCCTGAACGGTAATCTTATTCTGCTGCGAAGAAGCAGGTCTTATCTGCGAGCTAAATTTAGTTGGGTGGGTAATAGTAAACTTATCTATGCGGCAAAAGAAGCTAGATTATGGAAAATTCCCAATGCATATTGGAAATCGGACGAATGGAAGATGATCCTAGATTCTAATGTGCTGGTGTTTGATAAAGCCGGCAATGTTCTTCCGGCACCGACCCTGAAAAAGGTGTGTGAACGTGAAGGTGATCTGAGGCTTTTCTACCCACTTTTAAGACAACTCCCCCATGATTGGTGCTACAGAAATCCCTTTGTGAAGAGCGTGGGCAGAGAAAAAAACGTCATTGAAGTTAACAAAGAAGGGGAACCTAAAGTTGCTTCGGCTTTACCGGGATCTTTGTTCCGACTGATAGGTCCTGCACCTTTTAAATCTCTGCTGGATGATTGTTTCTTTAATCCTTTAGATAAGGACCTACGGGAATGCATGCTTATTGTCGATCAGGAAATAAGCCAGAAGGTAGAAGCTCAGAAAGTGGAGGCCTCATTGGAATCATGTACTTATTCAATCGCAGTCCCGATTAGATACCACTTAGAGGAACCGAAGGTATCCAATCAATTTGAAAATGTTTTGGCTATTGATCAGGGAGAAGCCGGACTTGCATATGCGGTGTTCTCTCTTAAGAGTATTGGTGAAGCGGAAACCAAGCCAATTGCGGTCGGTACAATCAGAATTCCGTCCATTAGGCGATTGATTCATTCTGTCTCGACTTACAGAAAAAAGAAGCAGCGACTGCAAAACTTTAAGCAAAATTACGATTCAACAGCCTTCATTATGCGTGAGAACGTGACAGGAGATGTATGCGCAAAGATTGTTGGTTTAATGAAGGAATTCAATGCGTTTCCAGTTCTGGAATATGACGTTAAAAATTTAGAGTCCGGAAGCAGACAGCTGTCAGCAGTCTATAAGGCTGTGAACTCCCACTTCTTGTACTTTAAGGAGCCTGGCAGAGATGCATTAAGAAAGCAGCTTTGGTACGGCGGAGATTCTTGGACTATTGACGGAATTGAGATTGTGACAAGGGAGAGGAAAGAGGACGGAAAAGAAGGGGTGGAAAAGATTGTTCCGCTGAAAGTTTTCCCCGGGCGTTCCGTTTCTGCTCGATTCACGAGCAAGACCTGTTCCTGCTGCGGGAGGAATGTTTTTGATTGGCTCTTCACTGAAAAGAAAGCGAAGACAAATAAGAAGTTTAATGTAAACAGTAAAGGAGAACTTACGACTGCTGACGGCGTCATTCAGCTGTTTGAAGCAGATCGATCCAAAGGTCCTAAGTTTTATGCGAGAAGAAAGGAGAGGACGCCCCTAACAAAGCCAATAGCAAAGGGCTCTTACTCTCTGGAAGAGATTGAAAGGCGTGTGCGCACAAATCTAAGAAGAGCCCCTAAATCCAAGCAATCGAGAGATACGAGTCAGAGTCAATATTTTTGCGTTTATAAAGATTGTGCGCTTCATTTTTCCGGCATGCAGGCAGACGAAAACGCTGCAATTAATATTGGGCGCCGGTTCCTTACTGCATTGAGAAAAAATCGCAGGAGTGATTTTCCTTCGAACGTAAAGATATCTGACAGATTGTTAGATAATTAAGGTGAGGGGCTAAATACAATAATATGACTGTATTTAGCCCCTAATTTATTTAGTAACTGTAGGGATTATGAGTTTTAGCCTTATAAACCCTTCCAATAATGGGTTGCGATTTGGCTTTTCTCCTTATAAACCCTTCCAATAATGGGGTTAACGATCATTTGGTCCCTTATAAACCCTTCCAATAATGGGCCGGCACTTCTATCTGGAACCTTATAAACCCTTCCAATAATGGAGAATAGCAAATATCATATTGATTGTCAATAAAAAATTAGAAAGTTTGATGCTAAATTGAAGAATAAATTAATTGGAAAAATGGATTAAAACACTACAAAGCATGAAGTTGAGGATTCGGCTATTTTCAGCCGAGAGCGTAGAGGTAAATTCTATCGCTGAGACGATTGACAATAAGAGTGTAGTTTAAGTTTCTCTCTAAAGGGAAAAGTGACAATTCTTCGGCTGCAAGAGACAAAAAGGATTGTCCTCATTGATTTACTTTAGGTAAAATTACCAGATTAGGGTTCTGTTGGACTCTTCTAACTTTCGGAGAAAAAAATGGCTCTTGTGTCGTTGCGTCAACTTCTTGACCACGCAGCAGAAAATAACTACGGTATTCCCGCCTTTAACGTCAATAACCTCGAGCAGGTTCAGGCCATTATGCAGGCCGCAAACGAGGTCAATGCTCCTGTCATCATGCAGGCTTCAGCAGGCGCTCGTAAGTACGCAGGAGAACGATTCCTTGAACACCTGATCAAGGCCGCTATTGAATCCTATCCGCATATTCCTGTTTGTATGCATCAGGACCATGGTCAGAGCCCGGCTGTGTGCCAGGGCGCAGTCGATCTTGGATTCTCTTCTGTCATGATGGACGGCTCCCTCATGAGCGACGGAAAGACAATTTCGACTTTCGAATACAACGTGAACGTGACAAAGGAAGTTGTCGGCTTTGCGCACAAAGTCGGCGTTTCTGTTGAAGGCGAACTGGGTTGCCTCGGTTCTCTCGAAACCATGAAGGGCGACAAGGAAGACGGACACGGCACTGACGCTGAAATGACTCGTGATCAGCTTTTAACGGATCCGGATCAGGCTGCAGAATTCGTCAAAGAAACACAGGTTGACGCTTTGGCGATTGCGATCGGTACAAGTCACGGCGCATACAAGTTCACACGCAAGCCGACAGGCGATATCCTCTCGATTCAGCGTGTAAAAGAAATTCATGCGCGTATTCCGAACACACATCTCGTGATGCACGGTTCTTCCTCTGTTCCTCAGGAATACCTGGAAGAAATCCGCAAATACGGCGGTCAGTTCCGCACAACATACGGCGTGCCTGTTAAAGAAATCGTCGAAGCGATTAAGTATGGTGTTCGCAAGGTTAATATCGACACCGACATTCGTTTGGCGATGACTGCCGCAATTCGCAAGTACTTCGTAGAAAATCCTGAAGCCTTTGACCCGAGAGCTTATCTCAAGGCCGCTAAACAGGCTTCTGTTGAGATGTGCAAGTCCAGATATCTTGCTTTCGGATGCGAAGGACAGGCTTCCAAGATCAGCCCGCTGCCGCTTCCGGAAATGGCTCGTCTCTATAGCGAAGGCGTTCTGGCACAGAAGGTTAAGTAATCCTGATTCGAACAGACCGCTTCGGCGGTCTTTTTTAACTATTGATCAATGACAAAACCGCAACCGAAAGACGCCTCCGAACTTAAAGGCAAAACCGGACTCAGACGTTTAATTAACGCGACGCGCTATTCTGCTCAGGGCTTTAAAGCAGCTTGGAAAACCGAGGACGCTTTTCGTCAGGAATCCGTCTTAGCTGTCATTCTGATTCCGGTCGCAGTGCTTTTGCCGGTTTCTCTGGTTTACAAGCTTCTGCTGATCGGCTCCGTTATTCTTGTTTTGATTGTGGAAGTACTCAATTCCGCGATTGAGGCGGTGGTGGATCGTTTCGGAGGAGAGATTCATCCGCTCTCCGGCAAAGCCAAAGACTTGGGAAGCGCCGCGGTGCTTCTTGCGCTAACACTTGCCATTATTACTTGGGGCAGCATTCTTGCGGATGCTTTTCTCTAGAAGTCTCTAAATTTAAAGCATTAAAAAATTAAAACCGCCGTGCGTTTGGAACGTCCGGCGGTTTTTTCTGTAAAGACGATTAGATGTCTTTAGCGAGCTGCTCAGCGATACCGATGTAGTCGTGCGGTGTCAGCTTCTGCAGAGATTCTTTCGCATCAGCCGGAATTTCAAGCTGGGCGACAAACGCGTGCAGAGTTTCCGGTGTAATGCCTTTTCCGCGTGTCAGCGCTTTGAGCTGTTCGTAGGGATGCGGAACACCATAGCGGCGCATCACGGTCTGAATCGCTTCAGCCAGAACTTCCCAAGAGTTATCCAGATCCGCGGAGATCGCTTCTTCGTTCAGACGCAGCTTATTGAGGCCGCGCATTAACGAGGTGTAGCCGACGATGCTGTAGCCAAAAGCAACGCCTAAATTGCGAAGGACTGTTGAATCAGTGAGGTCACGCTGCCAGCGGGAGATCGGCAGTTTCTGGGAGAGGAATGTAAAGAAGGCGTCTGCCATTCCGAGGTTGCCTTCGGAGTTTTCGAAATCAATCGGGTTGACTTTGTGCGGCATGGTTGAAGAGCCGACTTCGCCTTCCTTGAGCTGCTGCTTGAAGTAGTTCAGAGAGATGTAGCCCCAAACGTCGCGATCCAAGTCAATGAGAATCGTGTTGGCACGTGTGATCGCATTGAAGAGCTGAGCCATGTAGTCATGCGGTTCAATCTGGATAGTGTAGGGATTGAACGTGAGGTGCAGACGGTTTTCAATGACGTTGCGGGAGAAAGCGGGCCAATCACGATCCGGATAAGCTATTGTGTGGGCGTTGTAGTTGCCGACGGCACCGTTCATCTTCGCGAGAAGCTTGACAGACTCAATAACCTGAACCGCGTTTTCAAGACGAGCGACGAAGTTGGCCATTTCCTTACCGACAGTGGTAGGAGAAGCGTGCTGGCCGTGTGTACGGGAGAGCATGGAGACGCCCGCCCATTCGTGCGCAAATTCTTTGAGCTTATTGATGATGGTCTGCAGGTGGGAGCAGAGCAGCTCGCGTCCTGCGGAGAGCATTAAAGCGTGAGAGGTGTTGTTGATGTCTTCGGAAGTGCAGCCGAAATGAACGAACTCGCTTGCGGCAGCGAGATGTTCGTTGATTTCCATTTTGCTCTTGATCCAGTATTCAACAGCCTTGACATCATGGTTGGTTGTTGCTTCGATGGACTTGATGGCTTTGCAGTCTTCGACGGAGAAACTGGAAACCAGACCGCGCAGATAGAGTTTGTCCTCTTCGGAGAGATCTTTAAGTTCGGGAAGATTGAACTCGGCAAGTGCGATGAGCCATTCGACTTCGACGGTGACTCGAGCACGCATAAATGCGAATTCGGAGAAGATATCGCGCAGGGCTTCAGTTTGGCGTCCGTAGCGGCCGTCAAGTGGGGAAACAGCGGTTAAGGCAGACAATTCCATGATGATTACTTTTAAAGTAAAAAAATTGGGAGCCCATATTTTATCAGTCATCGCTATTGCACTTGCCGACCTCGGTTACAGAACAGCCGTTTTATGAATCAGAAGATTTATTTAGACGCTAAATAAAAAATCCCGCGGTGAAAACCGCGGGAAGAAGGATGATTAAAGGATAACCGGATCGTTGGGTACCGGATTCTCAACGGGCTTATTGGGAAACGCCGGTGCGAGCAGTTTGGTGAGTTCCCTGAACGCGTCGCAAACGCCGCTTTCGAACTGACCCTTGGAGAAGCTTTCTTCGATTCTCTTTACGATTCCGTCCAAATCGCTTTGTTTGACGATGCGGGCAGCCGCTCGGTCCAGATAAATCTCAATCGCGCGATCACTGAGATTGAGATAAATCAGAACGCCGTTGTTTTCTTCTGTGTCCCAGACGCCGTACTGACCGAAAAGCTCCTTTGCACGGTCAGCGTCCGTGATGTTTCTTCTCAGATCCTTAGAAGGAATGCTGCGCTCGATAATCAGGCGGAATTCCGCGCTGGTCTGAGTTTCGCATTCTTCAATGCAGCGGGACACTGCGTCCAAAGAGGACTGAGGAAAGGCCATAGTCACTGGGATCGGTGACATGACCCAATGTTTAAGTATTCTTCCGACTGACATTTTTACCAACTCCCGCTTGCGCCGCCGCCAGCGGAGTCTCCGCCGCCTCCGGAGCCGGCGCCGCCGCCCATACCGCCGATTCCGCCTCCGTCACCAAAGCCTCCGCCGAAGCCGCCGCCACCGCCGAAGCCTCCGAAACCGCCTCCGCTGTTTCGTCCTCGATAGCGGCGATCCTGAGAGTACATCCGGGCAGTGCGTCTGGCGCCCGCCTCAAGGACTGCGGTCGGGATGCTCATGGCGATGATGACCACCGCGATCGCAATGATGATGCCTGCGGTGAGCGACTGCATGATGAAGGCAGAGAGTCCGCCGACTGCCAAACCCGCGATTGGTGCGGATTTACGTCCCATCAGCTCTCTTAACATCATGGTGATCACAAAGCCGATGAAAATCACCGCCACCCACGGCTGATCCCAAAGGGCCTCATCCGGATCGTAGATGTTCCAGTTGCCCTCGTCAGAAGATTTTGCGTCCGGCGCCGGCAGGTTGCCCGCCTCAATGCGCGCAAAGATTCTATTGAGGCCCTGATTGATGCCCTGATAGTAATTATTGGTTTTGAAGGCCGGGAGGACCGCTTCGTTGAGGATGCGGGAAGCGGTGACGTCCGGGATGATGCCTTCTAAGGCGCGCATCACGTCGATGCGGACTCTGTGATCATTAACAGCGACGACAAAGAGCAGTCCGTCGCCGACATTTTTACGCCCGAGCTTCCACTGATCTCCGACTCTGTGCGCGTAGTCTTCAATCGGTTCTCCGTTTGTGGAGGGGACGATGATGACCGCGATCTGAGAGCCGACTTTGGATTCAAAGGAAGCGAGCTTCGCTTCGAGCGAGCGTTTCTGCTCCGGTGTCAGGATATTTGCCGTGTCAGTGACATAGGCGACATCCGGTACCGGAAGCAGATCGGCCGCGTTTGCTTCGCAGAAAAGCGCTGCGATGCTGACGATCAAAGCGGCTAGGAAATTAAGCCATTTACTTGGCCGGAGCAGGAGCAGTTGTTCCACCGAAGTCCACCTTTGGAGGAGTTGTGATAGCGGCTTCATCAGCTACCGTGTACTGAGCCTTAGGTTTGTAGCCGAGGATCCAGACCCAGACCATCTGCGGGAACTGACGGATATAAGTGTTGTGTTCCTGAACTGTCTTAATGTAGCGGTTGCGCGCAATCGCGATGCGGTTCTCGCATCCTTCAAGCTGAACTCTCAGCTCTTGGAAGGCTGCGTTGCTCTTGAGTTCGGGGTAGCGTTCTACCGTGACGAGCAAACGGGAGAGCGCGCTGCTTAATTCGCCCTGAGCCTGCGTGAATTTCTTGAACGCTTCGGGATTTTCCATCAGTTCCGGAGTCGCCTGAATGGATGTGGCCTTTGCTCTGGCGTTGATGACGTCTGTCAGGGTGGATTTCTCGAAATCCGCTTCGCCCTTGACTGAGTTCACAACGTTAGGAATCAGGTCATTGCGGCGCTGGTACTGATTCAGCACTTCGCTCCATGCCGCTTTAGTGGATTCGTCGAGCGTTTGGATTTCGTTGTATCCGCAGCCCGTCAGCATGGTGGCAGTCATAAACATGCCCACGACTAACATGAAAAATCGTTTCATAGAAGGCACCTCGTGTCTAAAGGTCTGATTAAAAGTTTAAGAAAAATAGGTCAGCAGCTGCTCGATCGGTTCCCTAGGCTGGGGACTCGGAGCGTCTTTTTTAGGTGTACCGAGCATGATCCAGCAGGCGATGACTTCGTCTTTTTTGCAGAAGGCTTTAACCGCATCCGGGTATTTGGTGCTGGAGCCGCTCACGATCTTGCCGCCGAATCCTTTGATTTCCAGCGCGGAAAGAAAATTAGAAACCGCGGCGCCAACGCTCATCCACTGTTCGTATTCCGGGACACGGGCGTTGTCGGTGCTGATTTTTGCGATAGCCGCGACGACAGCGGGCGCTTTAGTCGCTTTGCTGCGTGCTTTTGCGGCTTCTTCGGCATCTGCGCCCATGGAAAGCTCACCGCTTTCGAAGAAGTCCGCGAGCTTGGCGCGGTTTTCTATGATGACGAAACGCACCGGATGCAGTCTGCAGTGATCCGGTGCGGCAGAGGCCCACAGGGCGGCCTCTTCATAATCCTTTGCTGTGGGTACGGGTTCTGTTAGAAACTTTGCGCCCACGGAGTGCCGTGAGGCAAGCCTCTGAATGATTGAGCTAGGCATTTTGCATTTTTCCAAATAATCGGGACTAACTTTAAGCTTTGCCGTTAATCATAATGGTTTTCACTTATTAAGGCGGCAGCCGAGCTCAAATCGGATGTTTTATAACGTCCTGCTCTTTGTCTGAACGGTGAGAAATACTTCTTGGGAACAAAGAGCAGAAGTGACAGCCGTAGGTATCCTCCTCCGCAGGTAAGTAATACTTTGAAGAAAATTTCGCTCAGGACATTTTTCCATGAGTCAAAGACAGGAGGAAAAACAAAAGCTCATGCAGAGGGAACCTCTTCTAAACAGGCTTGTCGACGTGCGACAAGCTCAAGACTTAAATGTCTCTGGGCGTTTATCGTGTTTGATGTGATCAGAGGTCAAGCAGAAAAGTAAAGGAGTTAAGAGAATCACGTAGGGAGTAGTTCGAAAGAAGTTGTTTAAGGTTTGCTGTAATTGGCGGTGGTGCGTCAAATTAATATAACCGAATTGAGTATACGAACGATCTATTGTTGGCAAAAGCGAGTTGAGCATCAAGTATCAGGTGTTTATTGGGACTATTCTAAATTTGGCTTTCTGGCTCACTTCTGAAGTATTTTTTCTGCTTTCGGAGATCTTAATTAACGAACAAATGCAACATCTACATTCTTTTTCAAAAAGATAAAAATAAAAATTTGTTCAGATAATTTTAGAATGGTAAATTCGGATAAATACCTATCGTTATAATTTCTTTCCAAGCAAAATTGTTTTTGTAACATATTGATTCAAAGCAATTTTCATAAATTAAAAATATATTTTTTCGTAAAAATCAATTTTAAAAAGTTTGATTAATGTCAAATTTAGAAGAGCCTCAATTCATATAATGAAATCAGACTTCAACCCCAAAGTCCGAACAAAATGACAATTAATCAACTGACATATCAGCTCTGCAAGATATTTCTTGCGGTGTTTAAGCTAAAAAGTGCTAGTCAGGCCGCGACTGAGCTAGGTATTAGCAATTCCGCCATTAGCCGTGCTCTCACTTCCCTTCGTGAAATGTATGATGATCCTTTGTTCATCCGTACACAGAGCGGCTTTTGTCCGACACAAAAAGCGGTTGAAATTTCACAGACTATGGTCGAGATCATTCATCTCTTTCGTAAGCTCGATAAGCAGCACTCTAAATTCGATCCCTTCACGTCCGAAGGTGCTTTTGAGCTTAGAGTTTATGATGAATTCTCTTTCCCGACCCTTAAAGTTATCAATGAAAGGATTCGACCAAGAGCGCCAAAAATGCGTTTTAATATTCGAATCCTATCCCATAACTGCATTCCCGAGCTCATTAACGGCAAGGTTGACTTTGCGGTGGTTTATGAAGGGTTCGGTGATCCGAGACTGAATTATGAATGCTTTGCGGAAACCAGCGATATTTATCTTTTTGCAAGGAAGGGTCACCCGCTTTTTGAACAAAAAAAGTTCTCAATTAACGATATTTCAGAATACCCGCTTCTAGAAATCGATAACTACAGCGACGTGACTTGTCCGCTTCTGGTGGGCGTTTGTGAAGAGAAGGGGCTGAAGATGCAGGTTGCGCACTACACAGAAAGTCTGGCTGCAGCTTTCCGCATGCTAATGGCGACAGATTCTGTTGCCGTAGTTTGTAATCAATTTACACGGCTGTATTCAAAATTGGTGCCCGGTATCTCTTACATGACACTTCCAAGGCAGGTGATCAGACGAATAAAAAAAATTCGCAGTGCAGAGCGTCCTATCGGGAATTACATCGTTTATGGGAATACTAATCAGTTCCCGGCTTTTGATTGGGTAAAACAGGAACTGAAAGCAGGATTAGGCGAAGAGTGGCAGAAAGCCCTCTCTGAATAACAGAACAATCTTTTTTACTTTGACAGATCCGGAGCTATCTCGGGAAAAGATATTTTTCACC
>Ga0137298_10337_pt1 | contig 42328 bp, 28 predicted proteins | sample RamsorincwithD2O_2_FD_97182 | JGI IMG/M metagenome (GOLD analysis project Ga0137298, IMG submission 97182) | Mouse cecal microbial communities from Vienna, Austria - Glucosamine amended with D2O | ecosystem: Host-associated > Mammals > Digestive system > Large intestine > Cecum | place: Austria...
ACTCTTTGTTCCTGGAATGGCTGCCGCAAGTGTTCCCTTGCTTCCGTGGCCGTCCTTGTTGGTCAGGAACGTCCATACCTCGCCGTTGCTCAGACACGTCTCGTCAAGGCTCATGTACGGACCAATATTGGCGGCATTGAAATAGAACCCACAACCAAGCTCCTGTTCGCACCAGTCGGCGTAACCGCTTATCTTATTGCGGTACAAGTCGGCAAAATGTTTGCCGTTGACGCAGTACATCTGGGCTATCTGTTTAATCGACAGGGCTGTCGTCTCAACCTTCGCCTTTTAAAAAAGCCACAAACTCGGCACTGAGTCGTGTTCCTTCCTCGTTGGGAAGTTCGAGATTGTAGCTGAAGATTTCGTTGGTCTGCTTGTCCCACCACTTGTTCTTGCGCATGTGAAGAAATACAGGCCGTCCACGCATCGGATAGTCCTGTATTGTTACATAATCCGTATAGCCTCGCGCTACGATATTTGGATTACGATAGTCTTCATCAGACAGTTTCTTCTTTTCGTCAAGCCATATATCATAGGACTGTTCCGTGCGCTCGAAGCTTACCATTTCAAATAGTTCGTCCATGCCCTCGGGCAGGCACATCCATATTGCATCTGCGGTTTTCATGCTACAAATTTAACACTTTCCGAGAAATTACATGCACCGGGGTTTCGGCTTGAGCCGCTGTAACCCTAATTGTCGGGAAATGTAAGGCTGGAGAAAGTCAACCCGCTGCCCCAGCGTCGATAACGGTCAGCCCGATGTCTGCCCTCGAAAAGGCAGAATTTGAAAAGACAACCCGACAGGCCGTTAAAGCCGAAATCGAAGATAGCCGAAAAATAGTAAGGGATAACAACTCAATGCTCAGGACTATCGCTAATCGTATTAACCGGGCAGATAACGAAGATGCCATGCGCCGCAAACTATATGTGACCATAGGCGGGTATGTGGTTTACACCATTCTTCTCATCGTGACTTTGGTTGAGCTGCACAAGCAAGACACCCAAATTGAGCATCTCAAACGTGTGGAGTGGCTATACCGCTGGAGCCGCATATATGTGAAAGACACCGAGGAGTATCAGGACTTTGAACGCCGTATGCTCAATGGCAAGAAAGAGGAGCGTGAAGGTATGAAGGCTAAAATCTTCAGTATGGAGCGCGATGCCCCGCAGTTCCTCTACTTCAAACCGGTCGATGATTGGATGCCCGAACCGCCCGCACCTCCAAAGGCAGAAGAAAAAGAGCAACCAAGCAGTCAGACTGCATCCACCTCTAAGCCACAATATCACAAACAAAGTTCACGACTGACACCGGCCGAGATAAAGGCAATCAAAGATATGCGGGCCAATCCGCATATCCCCGAAGACGCCAAACCCGAACTTCCCGAAGGCTACGAATAACACAACCTGAACGATACTCATTAACACCCAAAACGACAGACAACCCCGACATCGCTCTGAGGTTGTCTGTCTTTGTCTATGGTTGTCTGTCTTTGTCTATGTATGAATAAGCTGCTCTCTTTTATCTACCTCCAGCACTTGAACGGTCGGCGTTGGCATCAACATTTATTAGTTTCTGAGCTCCGCGTTTCTGATGTCCCCATTGTAGGTTATAGGATACAGATATATAAGGAATCCGAAGGTCAACACGCATATGCTTTACATTCGAGTTATAGTGATTGAGCTGCTTGGAGCCTTGGTCATATTTCCCGAATGGCATCAGCATACCGACTCCAAACTGCCATTTATTCCAATTATATGACAGGTCGATAATAGATAAATCCTCGTGCCATGATATTCTTTCGCCGTATAATGTTCGTGCGGACTTGGTATATTGAGCGGAAAGTACAAATCCATAATGGCTCAGCATCAGCTGTGCGTTTCCACTCCAGTTGTGGTTCCATAAGTAATAACCGGAACCTTTCATGCGCTCGGCTCGATATTCGAGGCTTCCTGCGGCTGTGAGCCATTTGGGGATAATTTCCACCTGTGGCGAGAGATTAAACACTATGTTCTGAAGTCCGCGGCTATTCTCAAACGTAGTAATCAGGTGGCTATCATCCCAATAAAGACTGGGGGCGATAGCGTTGGGCGATGAAAATGCCCTGATACCGAATGTGCCGTCAACTCGCGGAAGACTGAAACTGTAGCGAAAACTTAACATATATGAATTAGACGTTTTCAGTTTCGGGTTACCAATGTGCCACTGGAAGCCGTCAATCTGTTGCGGTGCTATGTTAGTTTCAGATAGCGAAGGAGCCGTCTGCCATGAAGAGAATCCTAAGCGCAGGCGGTGATTTGAATTGATTGAATATGTGATTGATGCCTGAGGACGAATGTTCCATGAACTATTCCCTTGATTGGATTCGCGAAAATGGAATGAGGTATATTGAGTACCTATGCCGGCTGTGAATGTAAAATTATTGATGCGCTGATAGTATTCGGCAAAGAAATAGGCTTTGTCCTGCTTTTGATGGAACACGCTGTTGTCAAGGTTGCGATAGGTGGATCGGTTGCGGTTAGCATTGTAGGAAGCACCGACTGTTAGACGTTTCATGTTCCATTGCTTGATATAATCAGCTTCGACCGCATATGCCTGATTGCAATCCGTGATGTATGTGGATACATCGGTCAACACATTCTCAGATTCCGGCATAAGTTCTCTATAGTTCGAAAATGAATGTCCGTTGTAGAGCGAAACTCCAAAATCAACCACGAGTGTCTGCTTATGGGGAAAATGATGTTCTAAATATGTAGAGAAGGAAGGCGTGGTGCCTTGCGAGCCATTGCCGTTATCAAGATAAATGTCACTGCCGTCGTTACTAAGCCGGAGCATTCCTTCATATCTTTCTTTTGCCGAGATATTTCTAAACCCTTGTAATGAGGCGTAAAACACTGTTGTATCGGGTTTGATGTAGCTGTAGGTGAGCCATGCGGAAGCACGGTTGTCGTCAACTGAGCCACCGAGCGGCTGCTCTCTGCGTGTCAGCGAATTTCCATCGGGATATGTAAATGTTTCGTTATAGTCACGATGGGCTTTGATGTCATCGGTCATTTTGTAAGTGGCACCCACGCTCCACTGCGATTTGCCATTGTTTAGCTTCACATCGGCAAAATAGTTGCCGAACCGTGTGGTCAGAGCGGGTTGGGCGTTTAGCATAAGCGATCCTCCCGCCGAGGGATTGGTTATAATGACGTTAAGCACATACGCAGCTCCGTTGTAGCGCAGTCCGGGGTTATCTATCCATTCCACTCTCTTTATCGACTCAGGTGAAAGTGAACGTACCTGTTCAATAGTTGCCTCTCGACCGTTGATGCGTATCTGCACAGCCTGTCCGCTTGCAGAAATCGAACTCATCACATCATTTACCGTGAGTGTGGGTATCATCAGGTTGTTGAGCAACTGCATACCGTTTTTAGAATTTTCGACAGCACTTTCCGATGGATAGAGGACATCCATGTCGGCTTTACGGATTACTTTTGGAGCCTGAATGACGATTTCGTCAAGAGTTTGTGCCGTAATTGTATCGGCACTTTCCTGCGCGATTGCGACAGCGGGAAGCAGAATCGCGAATACCGCTGTCATGATTTTTCTAAAGATTGTCGTTCTCATATTGCGATATGTTTTATTGATTTCACACCGCAAAATTATTGCTAAACCAATCTTAATGCCAAAGGTAAAAGTCTTAATAGCCTCATTCTAATTTACTGATAACCAGTATTAGTCAATGATAAAAGTCTTAACGATGCTCACTCGGCTCTAAATTCGTCTTAATTGTCAGCTTCCTGCCGCAGGAAAGCCACTATATCCTCTTTCTCTACGACACCGAGTTTTTTTCTCACGGATGATTTGCGCACATAAATCGTGGCGGTAGTCTGCCCCGTGATGACACTGATTTCCTTGGTAGAGAATCCTGCTACCATAAGAGCGATAATCTGTTCCTCTTTATCTGTAAGTATACTCCCATGCCGTTTATGAAGACGGGAGTAGAAGCCGGAATAAAGATTGTCGATTATACCATATACGCTTTCCCAGTTCACAAGGGAGGCGCCAGTATCACTTTCCACCGAAGACAATTTGCGAAGCATCTCCCGGTTCTGCTCAGTTGGTGTCTCGGCAACCATTTTTATAATGCCGAGCTGTTGAAGCATTGCTCTGCGCAAGATTTCGTTTGGAGATGAATCTTTTTGAGAATTTTTTGATTCATCAGCCAATCTCTGCAAAATTTCATTACGCTCCAGAACTTCCAGTGTCTTACGTTTCTTATTTAACGCATACCATAACAACGCTCCGGAAACAATCAACGCAACGAGAACGATTATAATTATCATGGCCGTCTGGCGGTCGTTCTTCGATTTGAGAATCAATCTTTGATTTTCAATTTCAAGTGCGCGTTGGGTTGCTTCCTGTTGTAGATACTGGGCATCAAAGAGGTTGTCTCTTTGGCTGTTGTAAATCTTAGCAAATGGAAGAAAACTTACTGTTCCCGTCCGTTGGTAGTCAAGCACTGTCCCTATTATATGCGCGAAACTATTGAAGTATCTTCTTTCATCTGTCGGGATGTTCAATGTTAAACTGTCAGCCTTAGCCAATTCGACAGCACTTCCAGTGAAATCGTGCATATTAAGTTTGGCCAAAGATTTCCAAAGAAGAATATATGGGATTGATGATTCGTTTGTGCAGGTATTTACCAGACTGTCTGCCCGATGAACGCTCTCCTCAAACTTTCTCAATTCAATGAGTACATCCAACTTTTCATATTCATAGACAAAGCGCTCCTTCGATTCGTCCTCAGCAGTTGTTGAACTGATAAGGTCGTTAATGACATCAAGCGCCTCATCGCTCTTTCCATTGAAAAGCAGTGCAAAATATAACCAGAATTTATATTGTGATTGCCGATCCGGGCTCTTATCTATAGCCATTAGCCGCCTTATATACATTTCGTTATCATTGTCGTAGGCCGTCAGTTGAACCTGCTTTGATAAGGGCTCAATCAGAAGGCTATCAGGAACATCTTTCAGTGACGAAAGTGAATCGAGCATTTCGAGAGCGGTCGCTCTTTCGCCGATACGAAATTTATAAGATGCCAATAATGTCGCGCTCCTGACGCTTCGCTTCAAATCCGTTCCTCTATAATAGTCGTTTGAAAAACTTATCATTGAATCGGATAAAGCGATATGACTTTGTCTGTTATGCGCAGATGCCGACACATAATAGTATTTTGCTTTAAGTGAATCCTGCGTCAGTTCGGCAGGATCAATAGCCCCCAATAGAACCAATGCACTATCAGGATACTCATCAACAATTCTTTCAGCGTTAGAAATAATTTTGGCATTTTGCTGGAAATGGGAACACGACACGCCGACACTTGCCACAAAAAATGCGACAAGCAGAAGCAGTATTGGACATCTATATAATAGTTTCTTTGTAACCATATTCAATGTAATTCATCTCTGTCCATTTGGCATTAAGGTCGTTATAATTAAATCTCAAAATGCGGATAATGCGGGAAATGCAGGTTTTAATCTTGATATTTACCAGTTTGCAGGGCAAATATCTCTTTCTGACGCTCAATTTCTGCGGTTAATTCTTCCTTTGTCGGGAGATAAGTCAGATATTTGGCTGCATAGAGTTGTTTGCTGTCTTTAAGGATTGAATACCGTGCTAAATCCTTACTTGTTTCCGAGCAAAGGAGTAAACCGATTGTAGGATTGTCGCCTTCAGAACATTTCAACTCATCGTACATTCGGATATACATATCCATCTGCCCGATGTCCTCATGCGTGATTCTTGAGGTCTTTAAGTCGATTAGCAGAAAACATTTAAGGATATAGTTGTAGAATACGAGGTCTATATAATATTCGCCTATGTCGGTTTTTATTCTCTGCTGACGGGCAACAAAGGCATAGCCTTTGCCAAGTTCAAGGATGAATTTTTGCAGATGGTCGATTATAGCGGATTCAAGATTGGTTTCCGAATAAGCAGCCTCCTGCGAAAAACCTAAAAATTCAGCGACAACAGGATTCCGCAGGAATTTATGCCGGTCTTTCTGATAATCTGCTGTCAATCGCTGCATTTCATCAATGACTTCGCCACGTTTTGATTCCGGTGTCTGGAGCAGACGATGATAATATTGGGAGCCTATGTTGCGGTCAAGGGTTCGGTAGCTCCAGTTTTCGGTAGATGCTTCTCTCAGATACCAATCTCTTTCATCCTCATTCTTTACACGCATAAGACGCTCATAGTGCATCCATGAAAGATTATTTGGCATTGGGCAGACACACTCCATGTCTGATATGGTTGTCAGAGATTCAGCAAGCAATGGTTGCTGATTCAGAAAACAACTCTTAAATTCAGCAAGCAGTGGTTGCTGAATTTGCAATCCCCTGAAAGAAAGGTAGAACTTTCTATAATTGCGGAGAGTGGTAGCTGAATATCCTTTGCCATATTCAGCCGTCAACGCCTCGGAAGCAAGCTCTATGATTCGTTTGCCGTATTCGGCACGCTCCCGGCCATGCTGCTCCTGTTCAACGATTCTTTTTCCAACAAGCCAGTTCGCAGCGACTTGAAAGAGGTCGGCGGCCTGATATGCCTTTTGTTTGGCGGTATATACTATCGCCTTTATATCGCTGATAAATTGGGCGTCATCAGCGTTGATATTATCGTATTTCTTCAGCTCGGATTTCATTTTGCAAAGTTACGAATTTTGTTGGGAATCAGGACTATTATCCGAGGATATTCACAAGATCCTGTTTCATTTCTTCGTCTATATCACGATAGCGGGCAAAAGCCTTGCTGCCCTCTTTGTGGCCCGACAGCGCACCGACAAGATTGGGGTCTTTGACCTCCTTATAGATATTGCCGATGAATGTTCGCCGGGCGAGATGGCTGCTTGCAATTTCGTTGATAGGCCGCTTTTCCTCATTGCCCGTGGTGGGATTCAGTACAGTCACAATACGAGTGATACCACACTGAGTAAAAATCTTTTTAATGGCATCGTTGTATTTTTGCGGGCTGATGAAAGGCAAAAGCATATTTCCTTTCTTACTGTCAGCATATCTGGAAAGGATATCTTTCGCACGGTTGTTGAGAGGCACACGAAGCACCTCCGGGCGTTCACCTTTGGTTTTGTCGGGAATATACTCCACAGCGCCGCCAATAACGCTGTCATCAGTCATACGCATCAAATCGGAAACGCGGCATCCGATAAGGCACTGAAAAACAAATATGTCGCGTTGCACCGCCAAAGCCGGATTTGCCGAAAGGTCAAAATCGGCAATCTTCTCAACCTCGGCGACGGAGATATAATACGGGCGCCCATATTTTTCAGTGCCGATTCCTTTGAAATTGGCAAACGGATTGTTCTGAGTATAGCCGCGCTCAATGCACCAGTTGTAGAACGCGCGAAACCGCTTGAAAGTGCAACAGATGGTATTAGCACCTTTTGGCAACGGACGCTTGGGCTTACGTTGGGTGCGTACTACCGCCGGAACCTCTTTATAAATTTCGGGATATTTGTCAAATAGCTCCGGTTCCGCTTTAAGAAAATCTCCAAACTTCTCAATCCATTCGGTCGTGAAATTGTCGATAGTCATCTTGTAATTGCGGTTTTCCGTTTTCTGAATATACATCTCAAAACGACGCAAGGCACGAGCAAGGACTTTGTAATGATTGGCCCTCGCAGCCGAAAGCGGATGCTTTTCAAGATACTCGTTAAACAGTCCGAAAAATGTCAGCTCCACTTTCTTAACCTCATATTTATCGGGGTGATTGAAGCGGTCTATCATGTCGCGGAAAAACTCCTGCGACAAATCTTCTTGCGGATTGTCGATACAGGCAGAGACAATGAGTTGCTCCAGAGCTGTCAGACGCTTTTCTATTTCATTAAGCACCTTTGCCTCTTTCTGATTGGCTCGCGGCATTATGATTGCGCCATCCTTGAAGCGTTTTGGATTCATATAGATGCCACTTTTAAGACGCAGACGCAGGGAGCGGGAAACAGTCAGTCGAAGCAGAATTTCCGCATCGCCCGAAGTGTTAACTTTTGTAGATATGTTTCTCGTGATTGTTGCCATAAGAAGTAGTTTAGATTAAGAACGACCCAAAGGTAAGCATTGTTGTCCACCACTCCAAATTTTTGTCCACATTTTGTCCACCAAACTTAAATCTGGGTACTGCTCGCTAAACTTCACCAAGACACAATCATCAACATTTATTCGCTTATATATCTCTATTATTCAATAAATTACATAACACGCCATATCATTCCGAATATTTAAGACAATTCATCTTTATTCATATTTATTGTTCTCTCCGGGGTCACAAAACAAAATGTCTAAATGTTGAAAAAAGCGCTGAAATCACTTGATTTTCAGCGCTTTTCATTTTTGCCTAAATCGCAGAATTATGAAAAACGATATGGTTAGGCGTGAGTGCTCACGTTTGTGAGTGATTCCACTCACAGTTGCCAAATATCAACTGTGAATGGGCTGGACTTACGAATGTTAGCAACACAAATCCATTCACAAAGTGGCTTTTCCAGACTTTAATGATTTGTATATTTCAATAATTAGAACTTTGTCCGGGCTATTGATTGTGAAGCCACCGCTTTCTATGCGGCAGTTGACGGTCGGTGCCATTATCACTGAGTCGTTGAACACAAAACCTATTCTTTTACCGATTCTGTTTTCCGTTGCTTCAGCCCATTTCTGTACTTTGTCAACTTTCAGTTTGCCTTCAATCACAGCCATATCAGGACAAGAGGCGGCATCGAGAGTTACGACATCAAAGTCTTTCTTTGTAATTATAGCCTTGCCCTCAATTCGGGTCCCAGCTTCATCATCTACCGGATACCAGCCATTAATCCTATTTGGCGTGGAACAACCTACGGTCGTAACGCAAATTACAATAGGAGTGTCTTAATCATAGATGTAATCAGCTTCAAAAGAGTTACATATCTTGGCATTAGATAATGTAGGTCCACTTTTATATTTTGTATTTATCGTCCACCAGCTGTTGATGTATCAACAGAGGCCTCAGCGTTTATCTTTTTGTGCGCTCCTCGTTTCTGGCGTCCCCATTGAATATTGTAGCTGATGTTGATATAAGGCATACGCATATCAAGGTGCATGTGTTGCTCGTTTGTATTCCATTTGCTGAGCATTTTTGAACCTTGATCGTATGTGCCAAACGGCATTATCATACCTGCCCCGAACTGCCAATCTTTCCAATTATAAGAAAGGTCAATGACTGAAATATTTTCGCCCCAGCTGATTTTCTCACCCCAAAGGTCATGCTGTGCGCGGACATATTGCGTCGACAAGACAAATCCCCAGTGCATGAGTCGGAGATTAACGTTGCCACTCCAGTTATTGTTGTGAAGTTTATAGTCTGTGCCGCGCATGCGCCCCATACGATATTGCAGATAACCGCTCAATGTAAGCCATCGTGGTATAATGTCAATTTGAGGAGCAATGAAGAACGATAGATTTTGCAATCCGTTGCTGTTTTCGTATGTAGTGATAAGTTTATTATCCTCCCAATATAAAAGAGGTGTAATTGCATCGGGACTTGTAAATGCTCTGATTCCAAATGTGCCTGCGGCTATCGGAATATCGAAATTATAGCGTAACGTGAGCATATATGAATTAGATGTCTTCAAATCGGGATTACCTATTCTCCATTGGAAACCATCAAGTTGCTGAGGAGCGACATTTGTTTCAGCCAATGATGGAGTGGATTGCCACGACTCAAAGCTTAATCTGAACTGATGATTCTGATTTATGCCATACGTAACTGTTGCTTGTGGACGCATATTCCACGAATGGCTCCCTTGATTCGTCTCCTTGAACAGAAAATCAGTGTATTGAGCACCGATTCCGGCAGTTAAACTCACCTTATTGATTCGTTGGAAATACTCTGCAAATAAATAAACCTTATCCTGACGTTGATGAAAAATCTGACCTCCAAGATTTTCATAAACAGAACGATTTCGGTTTGCGGCATAAGATACTCCTGCTGTAAACCTCGAATTTTTCCAATTCTTAATATAGTCCGCTTCTATGGCGTAAGCCTGATTACGGTCTTTTATCATTGTATGAATGTCAGTAAGGTAAGTAGTGGCATCAGGGAGGCGTTCGATGTAGTCCGAGTAAGATTTGCCAAACCAAAACGAGCTACTGAAATCCACAACAAGCATTTGTTTATGAGCGAAGTGTTGTTCAAGATATAGAGACAGATAAGGCTTTTTACCCTTTTCTCCATGTGTATCGGTAAGAAAAATGTCATCAGAACCATCGCTTAGAGACATAAGTCCATTGTAACGAAACTTATCGGTAAATTTTTCAAAATATGAAAAATCCGCCATAAAAACAGTAGTATCTGGCTTTATATAACTGTAAGAGGCTGTGAGGTTGCCCATCGAATTGTCCATTGTGCCTCCACGTGAGGTCTCGTTTCTTGTGAGCGAAGTGCCATCAGGGCATGTAAAAGTCTCCACATATTCGCGATGGGATTTTATCTTATTGGTTAGCTTGAAGCTACTCCACATCTCAAACTGAGAATAGCCATTGTTCAATTTGACATCAGCCATATAGTTGCCCCAAGCTTGATTGAGAACTGGCATGGCATTTGCCATTATCGAACCGCCAACGGCGGGATTCGTCACGATAAAGTTCAGTACATAGTTCGCACCGTTATAGCGCAGACCGGGGTTTTCAATCCATTCCACACGCTTGACAGTTTCGGGAAGAAGGGAGCGCACCTGATCTATCGAGGATTCTCGTCCGTTGATGCGAACTTGCACAGATTGTCCGGCGGCCTTGATGGAACCCAAAGATTCCGTCACACTGAGAGACGGTATCATGAGGTTGTTGAGCAATTGCAAACCGTTCTTAGAGTTGTCCACAGAACTCCGAGAAGGATAATACACATCCATATCGGCCTTTCTGATAACCTTTGGTGCGCTTATGACGACTTCCTGTAATTGTTTAGGTGTGATTGTATCAGTTATTTCTTGTCCTAATGCAATAAATGCAATTAACAAAAATGTAACTGATATTTGATTTCGTAATATATTCATTTAATTCGATGTCTCAGAATTATTAAATAATGTGATTTTATTTATCTTTGCAAATTTATGGTATTGAGGCGAGTTGGTCTGCACAACAGCATTTAGGTATACCATCGCGTATAAGAATAGTATGCCATATTATAGTCGCATCAACTTTATGTTTGATTAGAATACAAAGTTACAGCAATATCAAGATTAAACTCTAAAACAAAGTTGAGAGTCGATAGGGTTTTCGATTATTTGCTAAGTTTTTTGCGGATGCGACTTAAATATGTAGGCGTTATATTGAGAAACGAAGCTATGTCTTTAAGTGAATACAGTTCAAATAAGTCCGGATGGTTGTCAATCAGATTGGAATAACGTATTTCTGGTGATTGACAGTATAGCGCTATATATCTGTCGTAGGTCTGATAAAATACCAGTTCAGTCGATTTTGCAACCAGTTCCGATAATTCGGTATCTGTCTTCATGCGCTCCACAATCTCTTTGACCGGGAAACGGTAAATATGGCTTGTTGAATTGGCAATGATTGCCAGTTTCGCTTTTTCACCATGCAATGCAAAAGGCCAGTCAGCCACAAATTCTCCTTCGGATGAAAATCCGCATACATGCTCTTTACCCAATTCATCATAGACAACATACTTCAGCGTTCCCGACTTGACATAGCCGATATATCTTGCAACACTGCCAATACTTACAAACTCCTCTCCTTTACTATATTGGCATAATTCTCCATCATTGACACATAAATCGCGCCAACGCTCAATCTCAGGATGTTCTATGTAAGTATTGAATTTTTCCATCAAAATGCGGATAATGCAAAAAATGCAGGGCCTAATCTTGATTTTTACCAGTTTGCAAGGCAAATATCTCTTTCTGACGCTCAATCTCTGCGGTTAATTCTTCCTTTGTCGGGAGATATGTCAGATATTTGGCCGCATAGAGTTGCTTGCTGTCTTTGAGTATTGAATACCGCGCCAAATCCTTGCTTGTTTCCGAACAAAGGAGTAAGCCGATAGTCGGGTTATCGCTTTCGGTGCATTTCAGTTCGTCATACATCCGGATATACATATCCATCTGCCCGATGTCCTCATGCGTGATTCTCGATGTTTTTAAGTCTATGAGCAGAAAACATTTAAGAATATAGTTGTAAAATACAAGGTCAATGTAATACTCACCCATGTCAGTCTTTATTCTCTGCTGACGTGCAACAAAAGCAAATCCTTTGCCGAGTTCAAGAATGAATTTTTGCAGGTGGTCGATTATTGCAGATTCAAGATTGGTTTCCGAATACGCTGCCTCCTGCGTAAAACCTAAAAATTCTGCAACAACAGGATTCCGCAGGAATTTATGTCGGTCTTTCTGATAATCTGCTGTCAGTCGTTGCATCTCTTCAATGACTTCACCTCGTTTTGATTCCGGTGTCTGAAGCAGACGATAATAGTATTGAGAGCCAATGTTGCGGTCAAGGGTACGGTAGCTCCAGTTTTCGGTAGATGCTTCTCTAAGATACCAATCCCTTTCATCCTCATTTTTAACACGCATAAGACGTTCATAATGCATCCATGAAAGATTACTCGGCATAGGATAGACACACTCCTTTGATATGTCTGTCGGAGATTCAGCAAGCAATGGTTGCTGAATCAAAAAGCAACTCTTAAATTCAGCAAGCAATGGTTGCTGAATCAAAAAGCAACTCTTAAATTCAGCAAGCAGTGGTTGCTGAATTTGCAATCCCTTGAAAGAAAGGTAGAATTTTCTATAATTGCGAAGAGTCGTAGCGGAATAACCTTTGCCATACTCTGCCGTTAACGCCTCTGATGCAAGTTCTATAATTCGCTTACCATATTCAGCGCGTTCTCGTCCATGTTGCTCTTGTTCGACAATGCGTCTGCCGACAAGCCAGTTCGCAGCAACTTGAAAGAGGTCAGCGGCCTGATATGCCTTTTGTTTGGCGGTATATACTATCGACTTGATGTCGCTGATAAATTGAGCGTCATCAGCGTTGATAATATCGTATGTCTTCAGCTCGGATTTCATTTTGCAAAGTTATGAAATTTGTTGGGTATCAAGGCTATTATCCGAGGATATTCCCGAGGTCTTGTTTCATTTCTTCGCCGATGTCACGATAGCGGGCGAAAGCCTTCCGGCCCTCTTTGTGGTCCATTGGCTCGCGGCATTATGGTCGCTCATCCTTGAAGCAGTGGTCACAAAGCCTGTACTATAGCATATTTGTCATATTGTCTACCAACGGCATCCTATGCCGAAAGGACATTCAATTTTATCTCACTCTGTCACAAAATTTCCAATTCATAGATTTGTCTTGCAGCTGAAATTTAGTTACTTTTATGTCGTAATTACATTTAATGGGTATTAAAGAAAAGACTCATAGTCCGGTTCTACGCTCTGCCCAGCTACTTCATATAGGAGAGAATGAGATATTTACTTGTTGCTTTGGTATACATTCCATACGACAACAAGAGCTAAGCATCCGGCTCCCGCGTAATATCCAAAGAAGTGGGCCATATAGCTCATTTTCAGAACAAATGGAATTCAAAATTTATGACTAAATGCAAAAATCCGCTTAAACAATGAGAATCGAGAGTTTAGGGTCGATGTCAGACGAAATTTTGGACGAATTACTTGCCGTGTGGGAAAAATCGGTACACAGTTCGCACCATTTTCTAAATGAAAATGATATTGAATATTACCGGCCATTGGTACGAAATGAGTATTTTCAGGCTGTTGATATTTTTGTGGTACGCGACTGCAACGGACAGATAGACGCATTTATGGGATTTAGCAATGATATGCTTGAAATGTTGTTTGTGCTTCCGGAAAAACAAGGACTCGGCTACGGCACAGCATTGGTCGATTACGCGGTAAATAAATGTGGGGTCGATAAAGTAGATGTAAATGAAGATAACGTAAAGGCGTACCGTTTCTACTTAAAAATGGGGTATGAGGTTATCGGCCGGGATGAATACGATGCCTCCGGAAAACACTTCCCGATTATTCACATGCGGCAACCTATAGCAACTCAACATTACAAAATTATTGAAACCGAACGGCTCATTTTAAGAGCGTGGCAGCAAGAAGATATAATACCCTTCTCTGAAATCAACAATGACAAAGAGGTCATGGAGTATATGCCAAAATGTCTTTCGTATGAAGAAACGGTTCAGTTTTATAACCGTATCATATGCGAACATAACAAATCGGGATATGGACTTTATGCAGCAGAGGCTAAAAATGACGGCAAATTTATCGGTTATGTCGGCTTCCATTATTTTGATTTTGAAGCTGTATTTTCGCCCGGAATCGAGATTGGCTGGAGGCTTGCACGTAAATATTGGCATCAAGGCTATGCCACGGAAGCGGCAAAAGCCTGTATTGATTATGCACGTAAACGCCGGCTATTCAACGAAGTTTATTCTTTTACAGCGGTGTGCAACCATCGTTCAGAGCATGTGATGCAGAAGATAGGTATGGAGCGACAAGGCTTATTCTCCCATCCGTCATTGCCGGAAAAGCATAAACTGAATCTACACGTATTATACAAATATAATTTATTACAGAATGACTAAGATTGAAAAATTAAAACTCTGCAACATACTCCTTCTTTTTTCAACAACGCTCATACTCGCATCGAGCATACAGCTTGAAGCTACGGGTAGCCGTGGCATATCATGGGTGTGGGTTCATGTGATTGTCGGATGCACGTTTTTCAGTAACATAATATGGCACCTGTATCTTCATTTCGGATATAAATCATGGCTTCAACCTTTGTCAAAGCAGAAATCGCGTCTTACACATTGGCTTGCAGTTTTCACCTTGCTCACTTTAATAAGCGCATTCGTGGCTCTTTTTCATTGGATTGGCTCACACTTACACTCTCCTGCAGGAGCTATCCACGGCAAAATCGGTTTTGTGTTTCTGGCACTTACTGTAGTGCATACCATAAAACGTATAAAATTCTTCAAATTAAAATCCAAATCCATTCGTAAATAAATACTTATTTTCGTACATTTGGAAATAGATTGAAAATACATATTTGATATGATCGAAACCGAACAACTCATTTTAAGACCGTGGAAAGAAGATGACGCAGAGTCACTGTATAAATATGCCTCCGACAGCCGCGTGAGTGAATTGGCCTTGTGGCCATGCCACACCTCAGCCGAGATGAGCCGTGATGTGATAAGATATATTTTTGCACCTAATCCATATTCATTCGCCATTGTCCTCAAAACCACCGGCGAACCGATCGGAAGCATAGGGCTTGTGCCAAAAGAGGATGAGCATCATTATACTGCCGAAGAAGAGCGAGAGGTCGGCTATTGGATAGGCTATCCTTATTGGGGCAAAGGACTGACAACCGAAGCTCTTTATGGCTTGATTGAGTTTTGCCGCGACAGTCTTTGTCTGAAGTCTCTTATGATTACCACCGATACCCGAAATACAGCCTCGCAGCGTGTAGCCGAAAAGTGCGGGTTCGAGTTACTTGAAAACTACATGTACGATGGTACGTCAGGCAAAGCATACCGGCTATGTCTGTAAGGCGGCATCGGCGGCAAACCCGACAGGAGCACCGCATCATGAAAACACACATCTATTGACATGATATAAAAATCGTATTGACAATATCGGTTCTCACACTGATAAAAACCGGCCGGGCATACGCGATGACCGGCTTATCCACATTATGGAGCATTCAACTACAGGTGAGATGAGCTAATACGAGCAGATCCGCGAAGCAATTCCCCCGGAAGCACTTGATATTATTGACGATTTCATAAACAAATACGCAGCCAGCAATTTTTTTTAAATCACCCATGCGATCAAATGCATCATAAAATATTAACTATTATATGATATTATTTACATAAAATATGTATCTTTACGTTTTAGCACATGCACTCCCGACAAGAGCGCCTTGGCTCCTATCATAAAACGACTCCAATCATAGCTCTGACACATGAACAGAAAAACGACATTCGTATCAATGGCAATGGTCATATCGGTAATTCTATGCCTTACATTATGGCGTATCGGCTCGGATGACATCAACAGGACTTTATTGTTTATATCGTTATCGCTGCTTGCCGTTATCATAATATTCTTATTGTATGTATGCTGGTCGCACCTGAAGGTAATCAACAAGATACAGAAAGAGGAAGACAAGATGCAACGCCGCCTCACAGGAATCGTGAATACCATGCCGGTGCTGTACATGTACCAAGAGATGATCACCGATGAAAACGGAGTCATTGTCGACACTATATACCGTGAAGTAAACAACCACTTCATGGAAGTCATATTTGACCGTAAAGACTGCGTGGGCAAGTACGGCAGTGAACTGTTTGCCCATTCAATGCCCATATTCATGAAGGCCTCCAATGAAGCGAAACAGACCGGCAAAGCCGTCAACTTCCAGTATTATTATCCTGATAAAAAGGTGTATTTCGACATTGTCGTACGTCCGATAGAGAACGGGCGTTTCATGGAATACTTCATGATTGACAGCTCCAACCTATACCACATACAAAAACGCATGCACAACCTCAACAAGAAAATGGGTATAGCGCTTGAGACATCGAAAGTGTCGCCATGGCGATGGGAGCTCGATAAACACATGGTATTTCTACACAAGCCCGCGCGCAACGAAAACAACGAAATAACCCATAAAGAGGTTGCCATACATGAAGAAAACATGTTCTGCGAAATTCATCCCGATGACCGCGAGAGAATACGCCGCTACACCGATGACATCAAAAACGGCACAAGGACTCAATTCAAGGAAGAGTTTCGCATGAGATATCCGACCGATGACGGTAAAAGCGCCACCGAATGGGTGGAAATGGTAGCCATAATGTCGTCAAAGGACGAAAACGGACGTCCGCTGATACTTGTAGGCTCACTTCAGATAATAACCCACCGCAAGAAAATGGAAAACGAACTTCTTATGGCTAAACAGAAAGCGGAAGAGTCAGACAGGCTCAAATCGGCATTTCTGGCAAACATGAGCCATGAGATACGCACTCCGCTGAATGCTATTGTAGGCTTCAGTTCACTGATAGCCTCGGCCGAAAACGACGAAAATAAAGATAAATACTCACAGATAATAGAAACAAACAGCGACCTGTTGCTGCAACTTATCGGAGACATACTCGATCTGTCAAAAATCGAGGCCGGAACACTTGAGTTCAAACACTCCGACTTCGACCTCAACAAGCTATTGACAGAAATAGAAAGCTCGCTGCAGCTGCGTCTGCCACATAGCAAGCCCGTGACATTGTCGCTAAAACCGGGAATGGCGCAATGCATAATAAAGTCAGACCGCAACCGCCTGACGCAGGTCATCACCAATCTTATCACCAATGCCATAAAATTTACCGAGCGCGGCGACATATCCATAAGCTATGTACAGGAAGGCGACATGCTGCGATTCCAAGTAGCCGACTCAGGATGCGGAATTGCCGACGACAAGAAGAAAGACATTTTCAAACGTTTCGTAAAACTTAATTCATTTAAGACCGGTACGGGGCTGGGACTGCCCATATGTAAAAGCATAATAGAGAGCCTTGGCGGTGAAATCGGCGTCATATCGGATTTAGGACAAGGCTCAACCTTCTGGTTCACCATACCTTACATACCCGCAGTATCTCCGGAGAAAAAAGACATGGCATCAAGAAAAATCAGCGAGTTCTCATCACAAAAAAAGACAATCCTCATAGCAGAGGACAACGACAGCAATTATGAGCTTATCGATGCCATACTATCGTCAAAATACAACCTCGTACATGCATGGAACGGCCAAGAGGCTGTCGAGATGTTTAACGAATGTAATCCCCGACTGATAATCATGGATATAAACATGCCGGTAATGGACGGCTACGAAGCTACCCGCGAGATACGTAAACTTACATCTGATGTGCCCATACTCGCACTAACAGCTTATGCCTACGCATCTGACGAGGAACGTATTCTCAACAGCGGCATGAATGCCTACATGTCGAAGCCCATAGATTCACGGTTATTGAAAAACCACGTCACCAAAATGCTAAACGAATAACCGCATGGTCAATATAGAACCATAACTGCATATAACCACACAAACTGATAATTCTGGGTCTGCGGATTTCTCCAGTTGGTAAGGCAGAGTTTTCAGGAGTATAATTTAGCGAGCCTGAACATAAAGAATTTAATGTCACCCACACCCCGGAATTGAGAACGGAATTCTTTAATCTTGGCGTTGAATGATTCGGCCAAGGCGTTTGTCAGCCTGTTCTCAAAATAGTTTATTATTGTCGTATTGTGGCATTCAAAAGTCTCAAGTACCTTGTTGAACTCGTTGTTCCCGAAAGCCTCTACCATGTTGTACCATCTTGCAAGATTGAGTCTTGCGACACCCGGACAGACTTTATCATTGAAAATATCCACAAGCTTAATGAATAGACCGTAGGCTTTCCCGATGTCCGGAAATTTTTCGAAAAGTATTTTTGCCCTTTGCCGCTGTTGGTCGTTCCATTTTGACTTGTATTTTAGAATAATATGACGGCTGCGTGCCATTATCTGCGGCAGAGTCTTGCCATTTGCCATCCTTTGGGGCTCCCATTGTCCGATAAGCTCACGCTCTTCTTTTGTTTTTGCAGCCTTGCGCCGGTCACGGTGTTCCCTGACGGCCTTGTTTTCGGCATCAGATCCCGGCAACGATAATCGCTGATTTTACCCTTATACTGCTTACGCAATGTCTGTCCGTTCAACCCGTTGCGTGATGCAAGAGTGGATATCCCAACCGGCGTTGTCTCAATCTCCATCTTTAAAAAAAGCCACGAACTCGGCGTTGAGCCGTGTGCCGTCGAACTCCCATACATCCCAGTCGTAACTGAATATCTCGCCGCTGTCCTTATCGAGCCATTTGCGCTTGCGAACATGAAGATAGGAGGCACGTCCCCGGATGGGGAAGTCCTGTATAGTGTGATATTCGCCGAATCCATAGGCAGCGACTTGCTTTGTCTATTTTGTCAAGTCAAGAATTTTGAGCGGCGATTTGAGTGCAAACGATTATATCTCCGCAAAAAGCTTGTTGGCTCTCTGTTGGTCTTGGATGATTGCTCCGAGGCTCACTCGCTGCAACTCAAATTCTGCAGTTACATCCCTAACCGAGGTCTAGAAATTACCAACCATTGAATATCCGGCATATACAGCCATACGTTTGAGGAGGTGAGATATATAACCGTCTTAGTTTTTCAGTTCATTACTGTATTCTCTCGTCTTTTCTCTCTGCCGTGCAAGTCTGTCTTCAAATCTGACTGCGGCATTAAGAGTTGACATATATCCTTTGGCTTGTTCTGACAAGGCACGGTATTGAGCCATTAGTTTTGCGCCTGCTTCTCCGCCGCGCTCGCTTGCCGTCAATGAGTTCCACTGACGGTTAAGATCTGACATTTCCTTTTTCAATCCGCCTAATGCAGATACTGCCTTTTGGCTCTGTTGCCTTACCTGCTGTGCAAGACGCTCTTTCTGTTCTAACTGAACCTTGACGATTATAGAATGATCTGCGATAGCCTTGGCTATTTTATCCAAAGCTTTGTTACCGTCCTTTATAGCTTCCTTGACGCCTGCATCAAGGTCGAATACAATTTTAAATTTTCTTCAGCCATAATCACCGCATTGTGTTAGAAAACATAAGATTGTATTGCGCTCTCATCGATTGAAATGTGTATCTTTGCACAAATTCATTAATCCCGTTTATTATGGAACTTTTATTTGTGGCCTCTTTCGGTGTCAATACCATACTGTTTATCTTTGGGCTTATATGGGCCATACTCAACATCATACTTTTCTTTAAGTTGTGGAGAGCTTGTGACGATATCAAGCGCGTAGCCGACAAATACGCCGGCCAAGAATAACGTAGATTAAGCGATAGCGAGTAGTCTTTCATTTCCATACTGCGTAAAAAGCACAAGAGCTGACCACCCACAAGGGTAATCGGCTCTCGACTCTGTTTGAGTGCGATAATAAAAAAATATAATCGATAGCAAATTGCTTGGTTTGTTGTTTTAATATTCACAAATGTATTGAATTTAGATATTTGAACAATGTGCAAATACCTATAGAATAAATGATTATATTTGCTATTGTCAACTATTTGTGCTAATTTTGTGTTGATATAGTAAACTCAAAGCCAATAGAGCTTCTACAATGTGTATACCATTAAGTGAATATCGAGAATATTTAGAGAGATTGGTCAATGAAAAAAGCCCGATTCTTTTCTCTAACGGAGGCATCGAGTATGCTTCTATACTTATGTCTGTCCTATTGAAAAATACAACACATTCTGTGTGTATGTTCTGTGAAGGTTTTAAGCCCGAATTGATAACCCAACCAGCATATTGGGAGACATTATCTCAGTATTTAGAAGACAAAGGCAAAACTCTCTATGTGCTTGTTAACTCTGATGCTTTCGTTGATAGCCAGCCTCTACGGACTCTTTTTGCAGAACAACGGGAGCGAAATTTTGATGGCACCATACAAATACGTCTTATTTCGCAGGAAGGCAGGGATGATATTCAAACCCAGTTCAATGGCGCACTGAACAATTTTGCCGTTTTCGATAATGATATGTACCGATTGGAATATGAGCCTTCCGACTACAAGGCTTTCGGTTCTTTCAATAACCCAGAGGATGCAAAGCTCCTTTTGGATTTATTCAATAGTGTATTTGAAAAATCACAACCGCTAAATGATGGAACAGCCGCCTAACGAAGTTCTTTATCTTCAAGGTTTTGCCCCGCTTATCCAATTATGGGCGGGGATTTGTTTATTGTTCTTTTACGAATCTCTTTTAGACAAGTCTCCGTTTTCTTCATTATGCAAAGAGATTAGACAACTATATCAAGATTTTATAAACCAATACAATGGATTAATTCCATCAACAGTTATTAGTGCAGACGAATATGTAAAAGACCATTGGAGCAGTAATTTTGTCCCAACCATTAAGTGCATGGCGTCAATGTGCTTCTTTTATTCAGCTTTCATACTGGCATTTATCGGAATAGAAGGCAATAACAATTATGGAGGAGCATATTACTGTGCACTCCAAGTTATGAATACTATTGTATGGCTATATCTCCTTGGTGCTATAATTTTCTATAAAGTCAAGGTATTTCATGGCTTCATATCATCCATAGTAATGTCCGTTGTTCTGCTGATATATTTTCATTTTCATTTTGCCATCAACAATACTTTTGTAGATTTTCTCTGCCTTGGAAATGTTTGGGATGAAAGTGAGATTACAATATATACAGTCTTTACTTGCATTGGTGGTATTTTGCTAATCTGTGGTCGCCTTCTTGTGTCGTGGCTTATATTACAGTGCCAGAAATGGTCTGTTCGTTCCATAAACCAAAAATTCAGAATATTTGCAGACTATAACTTAGGGCGAATCAAGAGAGGTGAATTGCCTCAAAAAGAATTTAAACGAATAATGGATATATGCAACGAGAAGTTCAGTAATAACGAAATACAAGCCATTGATGCGACTGTGTTTTCAGAGGCAATGAAAGAAGAAATTGCAAAAGAATATAGAGATTTTACAACTCGTTGGTGGCTGAAATTATATTAGCCTTACATAACAGCAATATGAAAAAGTGACATTCAACCGAGTGCCGCCCTTTTCCTCCTCTGCCATCACTTCCGCCTGAAGTTCGGAGGGCGAGAGGTATTTTTTATGCACAAGCGTGTCAGTGTCCGGTACCACGGCGGTTGAGAGTATCGCCAATACCTTGTCTTTACTCACAAGCGTGATTAATCGGTCGCTTCAGTTTGCGAATATTCGGCTTTGAATAGTAGTAGCCATCGAAGCCTTTGTTTATAAATATAAAGGAGAGACAGTTTTCAGTGTCAAGTCACCCATAGCGGAGTCACGACCAAGTTACGTAGATATCCCTTATCTTCTTTTGTCGTTCATCCTTACGATATGGCGTAATTTTAGGATAGGAAACAGAGGAGGAAGTCAATACCTTGTTTTTAGAACAAGAAAAGAGGGCCGGCCCTCTATCGGGTCGACCCTCCAACCAATTATCCACTAATCTTAGAATTACCTAAAACCATCTTGTATTGGACGGTACCTAATGAAATCAAAGTTTTACTTCCACCGAGTTGCCGCTGTAGTCAACAGTGACACCCTTGGCGGGCTTGTCAAATGCTACCTGACGCGATGGGTCAACGAGCACGACATTGAATTTGCGGTTTTTGAGCATACCGGGATATTCACCCTGACGATCGCCGATGGTAAGGGTAGACGCGGCATTGTTCCAAGCAAGAGGTATAGATGCCTTCATGCCCTTCTCATAATTATAGTTGACTCCTTCGTCATCGTACAGAGTGAAACTACCGTCGCGTCCGGCACATACGAAGAGTGTGAGCGGTTCTGTCGAAACCTCAGCCGTGGACTGGATATCGCCGCCCACAGGCAGTATAGAACCCGCACGCACATATAGAGGCATGCGTTCATACGGTGCGGCTACATTCATGGTCTCGCCGCCGGCTATGTATTTGCCGGTATAGAAGTCATACCAACCTCCTGCGGGGAAATACACCTCACGGTTACGGTCGCCGTAGTGATATACGGGAGCCACAAGCAGGTCGGGACCAAACATGTATTCGTCTTTAAGATCGCGCACATTCTTGTCGGCGGGGAAGTCCATGACAAGAGGACGCATGATAGTATAATCGTCGTAATGAGTCATGCCGGCAAGAGAATATATGTAGGGCATGAGATTGTAACGCAACTTGGTATAGTACACAATAGACTTGTAGGCAGGATGTCCTTCGGGAGCGATATTGAACACCTCACGGAAAGGCCACTGGCCGTGGGCACGGAACAAGGGGGCAAACGCACCGAACTGATACCAGCGTGTGTTGAGCTCACGCCACTCCTTGAGGTCGGCATTTTCCTTACCGGTCTTGTCAAACTCCTGCTGTGCAGCCACATAACGGTCTTCCACGCAGAAACCGCCAATGTCCATAGTCCACCAAGGTATACCGCTGACGGCAAAGTTAAGACCGGCTGACATCTGTGCGGCCATATCTTCCCAACGGGTAGCGATGTCGCCGCTCCAAGTGGCGGTAGAGTAGCGCTGCTCGCCGGCAAATCCGCTTCGGGTAAGGAGGAACACACGTTTGTCGGGGTCAACTCCACGCTGTCCGTCATATATGGCCTCGGCATTCATCAGCGCATAAGCGTTGAAGTACTGTGTCGAAGGACCGAGAGCCGTGGGAGTGATAAGGTCCTTACGGTACTGGATATCGGTACAGTCGCGGATGTTGGGCTCCGATGCATCCATCCACCATGCATCTATGCCGAGCGGATAATAATGCTCATACATCTGCTTCCAGAAGAGTTTGCGCGCATCAGGATCGTAAGCGTCATAGAACGAGCCGAGATAACCGGGGCCTACCCAGTCGCGTATGCTGTCGTTAACCGGAAGTTTGTACATCCAGCCTTTTTCATCAAATTCTTTATAATGCTCTGTCGTGACATAGAACTTGGGCCATACGGATATCATGACACGTCCGTTCATGTCATGGATCGAATCAACCATGCCTTTGGGATCGGGGAAACGCTCTTTGTCAAATTCATGGCTTCCCCAAGAATCCTGCTTCCAGTGCAACCAGTCTATAACGATATTGTCAATCGGGATATTGCGCTTGCGGAATTCGGCGAATGTCGACTCCACTTCCTCCTGAGTGTTATACTTCTCGCGGCTCTGCCAGTAACCCATAGCCCACTTCGGCATTATGGGCGCCTTGCCGGTAAGAGTGCGATAGCCCTTTATGACGTCGTCCATCGACTCACCGTATACGAAGTAGTAGTCAATCTGCTCCTGCATCTCGCCCCACCAGCTCATTTTAAGCTGCTCTTTGGGGTCGGTAGGACTGTATACGCGAAGGCCACAGTATGCCACGGCACCATTGGGTTCCCACTCTATCTTTATAGGCACACGCACACCGGCCTCCAGTTCGGTGGAGAACTTGAAGCTATTGGGATTCCATGCCGTACGCCAACGTTCGGGCACAATCAGTTCGTTGTTAATATATATTTTCTGATAGCCGGAATAGTACATGATAAAACGATACAGTCCGGAAATCTCAGGCTCGATATAGCCTTCATATGTCACATGCGAACCGTTAAACGGGAAATCGGCGGGCAGGTTGACCACATGGGCGAGATCGCCACGCTTCAGATGCTCGAAATAAATCGAGTCCTCACGCTGTACGAGCGGTTCGCTACCGTCGGCAGGTACATATGTGCCGGTCAGCGCACCCTCCTTGCCGTCCTTGTCATACAGCTTGAATACTCCGCCGAGCTGCTTGTAATCCTCAGGATTGCCCCAGCGACAAAGAGAGTAGCTGTCCCAAAGAATACCGTAGTTATCGGTCGACACGACAAATGGCACCGATACTTTGGTATTGTATTGAAAGAGCTCTTCGTTTTTACCTTTATAATTGAATTCATCGGCCTGATGCTGTCCGAGGCCGTATATGCCCTCCTCATCGTTGACCGACTTGAAGAACTGCTGCACTGTATAGGCTTTCTTGCCCTCAACCTCGATAGGAGTAAAGCGGCGTCCTCCCTCATCCTCGGCAAGAATAAGCTTGCCGTCCTTATCATAAAACAACACCTCACCGTCGGCAAGCGACACGGTGGCCGTAATGCTCGACGTGCTTACCGATACGGTAGAGTCGGTGTCGGTAACATCGAAATGCGGAACGGAATCCTGAGGTACTATAACAAGACTCGGAGTATCGGCAAACTTCCTGTCGGGAGTGGCCGACACGCGTATGAGTTTTTCGCCGAGCACCTGAAGCCTTACAAGACGTGCGCCGTCGGCATCCACGTTTTTGACATTGACCGTGATTCCGGTATCAGTCTTATCGTAGGGCGCCGATGAGCATGAAGCCACCAGCAGAGCCGAAGCGAATGTTAAGGTTAAATGTCGTAATTTCATTTTATTGATTTAATTGATAATGATGTTTATTTTTAGCAATTCAAAGTTACTAAGCATAGGTCAAAAAGACACTTAACACATGTTGAATAATAATGGCGCAAATGTCATACACTTGCGCCATTTGTTAAATTGTAAGGCATAAAATGTTATACCCCCTCTTTTTTCTGATATTCCGAGGGCGACATGCCGTATTCTTCCTGAAAATATTTACTGAAATACTTGGGGTTGTTGAAACCCATGCGATAGGCTATCTCCGATACATTAAGCTGACTTTCGCGCAGGTACTGGGCCGCCCGCTTAAGCCTGAGGAGGCGTATGAACTCTATAGGCGTCTTGCCTGTAAGCTGCAGCATTTTCTTATAAAGGTGTACGCGGCTCATGCCTAACTGACGGCTCAGTTCCTCCACCGACAGATCGCTGCGTGACAGATTTTCCTCGACATACTTCACTGCCTTGTCGACAAACTGCTCGTCAAGCGAGGTAATCTTGACCGGCTCGGGCTCCGGTTCTATGAGCGACCGCGAGGCCACCGGTCTGCGTCGCAGACCGGCAAGCCGCTTCATCTTAAGCAGCAATACCTCATTGTTGAACGGTTTGGTCACATAATCGTCGGCACCAGTGGCAAGACCTTCGACCACCGACTGAACGTCCTGCTTGGCGGTGACAAGTATGACCGGCAACCCGGCTGTAGCCTTGTCGGCCTTCATACGGCGGCACAGTTCTATACCGTCCATATGAGGCATCATGAGGTCGCTCACGACAATGTCGACTTTTTTGTCATGCAACAGCTCGAGAGCTTCCACCCCGTCGCCGGCGGTAATGACATTGAAGTCATCGCTAAGTTCGTCGCGCATGAAGTCGAGAAGATCGTGATTGTCATCAACCACGAGAGCCACAGGTTTTGAAACCTTGACCGCTTTCGGCTCCGTATGCAAGGCCGATGCATCGGTTTTGCCCGCATCCCCCGACATGCTAAGTTTAGGCGCCGGCCCCTCTCTTACGGGAATATCGACAGTAAACGTGGCTCCCCCTCCCGGGGTATCCTGCACCCATACATCGCCGTCGTGCAACCTCACATATTCTTTGACCAAATTCAAGCCTATACCCGAACCGCCATCGGCCCCCTTGCTGTTGCGGCTCTGATAAAAGCGCTCAAAGACTTGCGTCTTGTCCTCGTCGGGCACACCGCATCCGGTATCGACCACCCTGATACGCAACATCTTGCCCGTGAGAGTAAGATCGACCGTCACGGAGCCTCCGGCAGGAGTAAACTTCATGGCGTTGGAAATCAAGTTATTGAGTGTCTTACTAAGTTTATCGGCATCAAACACCATGTCAAGATGCCCGACATTAGTCTTGAACGACATGGCAATATCCTTTTTCTCGGCAGCAACGCCAAACTGATTATATACCGTCCTCAAAAACTCGATGACATCGCCTGACGAGCCGTTGAACGTAAGCGCGGCCACCTCGCTCTTGCGGAAGTCAAGCAGCTGATTGACAAGATACAGGAGTCTGTTGGCATTGGAGTAAATCGTATTCAAGCGCTTCTTCTCCTTGTCGTCGCGCGTATCCTTCAGCATCGACTCTATAGGCGACAATATCAGCGTAAGAGGGGTGCGCAATTCATGGCTGACATTGGTGTAAAACCTGAATTTGAGTTGGTTAAGTTCTTCCTGCTTGCGGGCAGTCTCCTCGCGACGCTTTTCAGTATACCGCTTACGCTCTGAACGCCGCACCACATAAAACACCATTATTACCGCACCTATGGCAAGCAGAGCATAAAGGATCTTGGCCCAGAGCGTACCCCATATAGGCGGATCGATAACTATGGTCAGTGTATTTTCGGCATCACCCTCCACACCGTCATTGTTGATAGCCTTGACGACAAGCCGGTAAGTGCCCGGCGGTATATTGGTATAAGCGGCATGATGCATGCCGGGCGGGCACTCCATCCAGTCCTTGTCGAAACCTTCGAGTTTATAGTAATATGTCGTGTACTGAGGCAGTACGTAATTGTCGGTGGCAAATGTCACCGCGAAACTGTTCTGCCTGTATCCCAACTCAATCTTCGACGTATGGTTGAGCGCTTCGGCAAGCACTATACGTCCGTCATATTTACGTCCCGGCTCTATCTTCTCATTCAGAAGACTCAGCCCGGTAAACATGACCTTAGGCCGGCGCAGATTGTAGTGAATGCTGCCCGGTGTCACCATATTCAATCCGTACAGGCCGCCGGCCACAATGTCGCCGTTGTCAAGCCGGGCGAGCGAACGCTGGTTGAAAGTACAGTTCTGCAGGCCGTCCTTGCCGCCGTATACACGCGGTTCAAATCTGTAACCGGGATTGTTGAAGTCATTTTCCACCTTGATATTGACAAGACTGCCGTCGACACTCACCCACATCGTATGGGCGGCGTCCTCCTCCACTCCAAGTATGTAAGGACGTGGCACGTCGTCAAACACCGCCACGTCATATACCGAGTCGCGCTTCATGTCGTATACGTTCAGTCCCTCGCGGGTAGCAAGCCACAACAGCCCGCGGCTGTCAAATAAAAGCTGGCTTATATAAGGGCTGGCAAATTTCTTGCTGCCGTCGCGCGACCCTTCGAAGGTGATTATCTTCTTTGTCACCGGGTCGATGACCGACACTCCGGCAGTGGTACCGGCATAAATCTTACCGTCGGCCCCGCGGCACAGTGAATTTATATAGTCGCTCTCAAGTCCGGTAGTGGCCTTGTCATACGTGGTAAAACGCCCAGTAGCGGGGTCAAGGAGCTGCAGGCCCCCGCCGAGGGTACCCACCCACAACGTGCCGTCGGGATTCTCGAGAAGCGCCCATACATTATCGTTGGCAAGTCCGTCGGCCACAGTATAGCCGCGAAACGCTCCGTTTTTATAATGCTTCAGCCCCCGGGTAAATGTACCTGCCCACACACTGCCGTCGCGCGACGGGGTTATACACGCTATAGCCGCATGATGGCTGCCGTCGGCAGGGTCATGGATGATGCGCCGTTCATCGGTCATGCGATTCCACAGTATCAGTCCCTCCTTGTCGGTACCTACCCATACCATACCCAGAGTAGAAGCCGACATCACGCAGTTGACATCGGGAAACGGCTCAAGATCAAACTTAAACTCGCTGTCGTTGCATACCGACACTCCTTTTTTCTGTGTGCCCACCCACATGGCGCCTGCATCATCAATATACATGGTGGTCACCGAGTTATTGCCCAGCGAATAAGCGTCTATGGGATTATTGACTATATGCCGCTCCCCTACTCCTTTCTCCACAAGCAGTATGCCGTCGTTGTCAAGACCCATCCATATAAGTCCGTCAGCATCCTGAGCCATGGCCCTCACCGATCCGGGCATTATCGACTTAGGCACCACCGACATGTCGATACGTCCCGAATGCGTGTCATAGGCCCACAACCCGGCCTCGCCGAAAGCCCACAAAAGGCCGTCGCGGTCAGCGAACAGCCACATATTCTCCTGATGGGGATCGTTGACGCCAAACGTTTCGACACTCGCCACCACAGCAAGGTCACTGTCAATTATACTTATACGTCCGCGATTGTCGATAACGGCGGTCATAGAGTCTTTCATCGCAGTCACTCCAGTTATCTCGCGCCCCTCTGATGACAGCGGGGGCATCTTTTCGGTACGGCCGGTTTTTTACCTGTAAAGGCCGTCATTGCGAACGTTCATCCATATACCGGTAGGCAGTATATTCATATATGAGGGTATGGCATTGATACCCATCTTCCGGAACTCCGGCAATACATTGTTGTCAAACCGGTCATGCACCGGATCATACACACTATAGGAGTCGCCCATATGAATCCATATACGGCCGTTATCGTCCTGAAGCAATCGGTCGATATAGCTGTCATTCAAGGCGGTGCTGTCGGTCGGGTCACCGCGATATACCTTTATATTATATCCGTCATAGCGATTGAGACCCGAAGATGTGCCGAACCACATAAAACCCTCTTTATCCTTAAGTATGCTGTTGACTTTATTATTTGACAAACCGTCACCGGCCTCGATGTGCTTGAACCGTAACGGCCCCGCTGCCGCCGACGAAACAACCGCAAGCATAAACAGCATCATCAATAACGAATGATTTCTCATAATACGCTTCATGATATATAGTTTCATGATATGTTAATGTGTTTGAATTACAAATATAAGAATATTTGCCGAAAACCGAAAAAATATAAAACTCCGGACTCAACAGGTCAGTGCCAAGCCCCACCCCAAAAACAGCGTTTTGAAAAGGGGCCGTAGCCACGCTCCCTTTTCAAAACGCTGTTTTATAACAGTTTTTATACTTTATAAAACATTTTATACCTATCAGAAAAACATTTAATCCCAAAGCAGGCCGGTATGATACCTGTTAATTTTACATTTTAACCTTTAAAATATATGAAATTGGTATAATTTTGTCACGGTTAATCTTACGCTAATTTAACATAAGCACTTACCTAAGACAACCTGAAACTTAAAACAACTAAACTCTAACACTTAAAATCACTTTCAATGAGAAAAAGACTAATGGAACATTGCCGGGAGTCACGACTCTTCCGCATTGCATTGGTGACATTGTGCCTCTTGACCTGTGTATGTCATGTGCATGCCGAACCGGTCACTGTGACGGGTACAGTGACCTCAGCAGCCGACGGCGAACCGCTTATCGGCGTCACCGTTCAAGTCAAAGGCACCGCCAACGGTACTTCGACCGACATTGACGGTAACTACTCTATCAAAACCGAGACAGGCGCTGTGCTCCTGTTTTCTTACGTGGGCATGACCTCCCGCGAAATCACCGTAACATCCGACCGTCTTGATGTGGCGCTTCTCGAGAACTCCGAAGTGCTCGATGAAGTGGTGGTAGTCGGTTACGGCGTACAGAAAAAGAAACTCGTCACCGGCGCCACCGCGCAGATCAAGGGCGACGACATCGCCAAAATGAACACCACCTCGCCTTTGCAAGCAATGCAGGGACAGCTCCCGGGCGTTAACATCGCATCCGAGTCAGGACGTCCCGGCTCAGGCATGAAGGTTACCATCCGCGGTCTTGGCACTACGGGCAATGCCGCACCTCTTTATCTTATAGACGGTGTGGGAGGCGACCCCGCCACCCTCAACCCGGCCGACATCGAGTCCATTGACGTCCTTAAGGACGCAGCCAGCGCGGCCATTTATGGCGCGCAGGCTGCCAACGGCGTAGTCCTCATCACCACCCGTCAGGGCAAAGAGGGCACAGCCAAGGTCACTTTCGACGGCTACTACGGCATACAGAGCGCTGCCCGTAAAATCAAGATGCTCAATGCCCAGCAGTATATGACCATCATGGACGAGCAGCAGATCAACAGCGGTCTTGAGCCTTACAACTGGTCATCGATCAACAGCATATGGCAGCGCGACGCAGAGGGCAATCCGGTAAGCGTATATGACACCGACTGGATCGACACCATGTTTAAGGACAACGCCGCCACACAGAGCTACACCATAGGTGTAACCGGCGGCTCGGCCGCATCCACATATGCCATGTCGCTCGGCTATATCGATCAGGAGGGTATAGTAGGAGGCAAGGAAGCCAACAACTACTCCCGCTACAACTTCCGCATCAACTCCGACCACAAGCTCTTCAACGGCCTCATCACCGTCGGCGAGCAGGCCAGCTTCATATATGTAAAGCAGCACGGTATCGGCGTAGGCAACCAGTACAACAACGGCCTTCGCGGAGCTTTCTACACCTCGCCTCTCGCTCCGGTGTACAATCCCGACGGCCCGTTCGGTTACAACTCCACGGTAAACTCCGACTGGAACAAAGGCGACGGCAACCCCTACGCCAACATGATGCTTCTTAAAAATCAGGACAAGAACGCCACATTCTCGGGCAACGTATATGCTCAGCTCGAACCCATCAAGAACCTGCGTATACGCACCGTATTCGGTATTGTATACGGCGCCAACGAGTCACGCAGCTTCGAGCCTGTATATCAGCTCACATCGACCGACACCTCCCACGCCTACACCAAAGTCACCCAGCAGAAGACCAACTCGCTCGGCATGACATGGACCAACACTGCCACCTACGACTGGAACATCGGCGAACACGCTTTCAACGCCCTTATCGGTATGGAGGCTTACCGCTATCAGGGTTCATACCTCGAAGGCAAGCAGGGCTACCTCAAAGAGGGCTTCGATGACTGGGAACACGCTTGGGTCAGCAACGGCACAGGCGCATCGACCGCCGACGGCCTCAATGCCGCAGGCTTCCCCCACGACGAGTCGCGCTCGGTCAGCTACTTCGGCCGTCTCGGCTGGAACTGGCAGGAAAAATACATGATCAACGCCACATTCCGCGCCGACGGTTCTTCGAAGTTCGCACGCGGCCATCGCTTCGGCTACTTCCCCTCGGTATCGGCCGGATGGAACATTTCCAACGAATCGTTCATGGAGTCCACCGCCTCTTGGCTCGACTTCCTAAAGCTCCGCGTCAGCTGGGGTCAGGTGGGTAACCAGAACATAGACAACTACCAGTACCTGTCACCGATCAAAAACACCTACGCCAACTACTTCTTCGGCGAGTACTTCGGACCCAACGGAGTGTACAACGGCGACTATAACACCATATGGTCCAACAACTGGGGCGCATATCCCAGCCAGCTCGGAAATCTCGGCGTGACTTGGGAAACCTCGGAACAGACCAACATCGGTTTTGACGCCCGACTTCTCAGCAACCGCCTGTCGGTCAACTTCGACTTCTATCTCAAGACCACACGCGACTGGCTTGTCAAAGCTCCCATCCTCGCCACTGCCGGTACAGGCGCACCCTTCATCAACGGAGGTGATGTGAAGAACACCGGTGTCGAGCTAAATATTACGTGGAATGACGTCATAGGACGCGACTTCTCCTACAGCGTAGGCATAAACGGCGCTTGGAACAAGAACAAAGTCGGTTCAATACCCAATCAGGACGGTATCATACACGGTAATTCCAACGAGCTTTACAACAACACCCCCGAATTCTACCGCGCCGAAAACGGCAAGCCCATCGGTTACTTCTGGGGCTTCAAGACAGCCGGCATATTCCAGAATCAGGAGCAGATCAACCAGTGGCTGCAAGCTGGCAACGGCGTGCTTCAGGATAATCCCCAGCCGGGCGATGTCATATTTGTCGACGTAAACCGCGACGGCATCATCGACGACAACGACAAGGTCGATCTCGGCAACGGTATGCCCAAACTGTCCTATGGCTTCAACATCAACCTGTATTGGAAGAACTTTGACCTCGGAGTCGTGGCCACTGGCGTAGCAGGCAACAAAATCGTACAGAGCTACCGCAGCTGGGACAGCCAGCAGGCCAACTACACCACCGCCATCCTCGACCGCTGGACAGGCGAAGGCACATCCAACCGCATACCCCGCGTGACCAACCAGAACATCAACTGGCAGTTCAGCGACCTGTATGTACAGGACGGTGACTACCTCCGCATCAGCAACCTGACTCTGGGCTACAACTTCGCTCCGCTCATCAACCAGAAGTGGTGCAGCCAGTGCCGTCTCTACTTCCAAGCCCAGAACCTCATCACTTGGACCAAGTATGACGGCATGGACCCCGAGATCGGTTACGGTACACAGTCATGGGTATCGGGCGTCGACATAGGTTACTATCCGCGCCCCCGCACATTCCTCTTCGGTGTCAACCTTTCATTCTAAGATTTGAAAACTCATAAGTTTATTTACATATTATGACTAAAATAAGATACAATATACTGACTATAGGTGTTGCCGCCGCCCTCGGACTCTCGTCATGTGCCGAGAGCTTCCTCGACGTCAACTCCAAGACAGAGTCCAACACCGACAACTTCTACAAGACCGAGGCCGACGCATGGCGCGCACTCATAGGCTGCTACAACGGCTGGCGTCAGACATCGAGTTCTCCCGGCGTGGGATTCTATGTAGCCTCCACCATAATGGGTGATGAGTGCTACGGCGGTACCGGCAACTCCGACGGACGCAACTATCAGGTCATCGACCGCTTCGATCAGGCCGAGTCGCCCGCCGACCTGCAGATGTTCACTCTTGACTGGCAGCGCTACTACGCCGGGGTATACCGTTGCAACGAGCTTATAACCCGCGAAGATCAGATTCAATGGTCGCAGACCGGTTCAAACCGCAGTCTTTATATGGGTGAGGTACGCGCGCTGCGCGCACTTCTCTACTTCGACATGGTACGCCTGTGGGGACACATACCCTTGTTCCTAACTCCGGTCAACGAAAATCGCGAGCAGGCCGACCCCGCCGAAGTTTATGCAGCCATATTCGAAGACCTGAAGTATGCCATAGAGAATATTCCCGATAACGCCAATCTTACAAAGGACCAGTTCGGACGTATAACAAAGTATGCGGCCGAAGCCATCCTCGCGCGTGCGTATCTATTCTACACCGGATACTACGGCAAAGAGCCCGGCTTCACCGATGCCGAGGGCAACACCACCGGAGTTGTCACCAAAGCCGACGCCCTTGCGGCCGTAGAGGACGTGATAGCAAGCGCCAACTACGAATTGCTTGACGACTATAAGAACTTCTGGCCCGCCTCGTCGGTCGTGGCCAACATCACATCCCCCGGATGGAACAACGAAGCCACAACCTATGCCGGCGACGCCAACAAGGAAGTGGTGCTCAGCATGAACTTCACCCCGATGGCTTCATATGCTACCGACGGTGCCGCCGATGGCAACCGCTGGCAGGTCATGATGGGTATGCGCAGCCCTCTCAGCGTAGTGCCCTACTACACCGGTTGGGGAGCATGTACCGTGATACCGAGCTTTATTAACAGAATTTATGACGCGGCCGATCCACGACGCAAAGCGGGTGTCATAGACATCAACGGCGAAGGCATAAACAGCGACGCCAATTTCAAGCCGTCATACAATGACTGGCGCGAATACACGGGTTACACCGTAAAAAAATATTCGCCGCTCGCATTCTATCAGCTTGACGATGCAGGCAACCTTGTCATAAAAAATGCCAACATGTCTACCGGAGCAGGCGATATGCAGATAAACAACTGTCAGCCGTACAATATAGTACGCTATGCCGACGTTCTTCTTATGGCAGCCGAGTTAGGATCGCCGCAAGCAGCCGCATACATGCACGAGGTGCGTAACCGCGCAGGGCTCGGCGACATAGCCGTCACACAAGAGAACATCATGGCCGAGCGTGCCCGCGAACTCGCTTTTGAAGGCATACGTTACTGGGATCTTCTCCGTCAGGGCGTGGATGTCATGGCCGATGCGGTAGTGGCAGGAGCCGGCGACGTGATGAACGGAGGTTCACCCGCTCGAGTAAGCTACGACAAATCCAAGATCGTGGCCAAGAAAGGTCTCTGTCAGATACCCAATGACCAGATAGTCCTTTCAAACGGCGTGTTGAAACAAAACGAAGGCTGGTATTAAGACAACACACACCATAATAATCATATCATCAGAAAACTATGAAGTTTAAGTATTATTCATTTCTTGCAAGCGCGGTCCTTATGCTGGCTGCCGCTTGTACGCCTGACGACCATGACCTGTCGGCTCCCGAACTGACTGCCGACGACCTCGTGGAAGGCAAAGCCTACAAGGTCGAAATCGATCAGGCCACCAACAAAGTCACTATGACAAGTCTGCTCGGCAACAAATATGTTACCAGCTGGATACATCCTCAGGGCATCGAGAAGAAAAACTCTACCGAAGCCCGCATACCCTTCGCCGGCGACTATGAAGTCAAGTTCGGCGTAATGACCCGCGGCGGCATGGTATATGGCGCGCCCTACAAATTCTCCATCAACACCACCAACGGCGACCTGCTTACCGACCCGCTGTGGACATACCTCACCGGCGGCGCAGACCAGTCCAAGACTTGGGTCATGGACCACGGACAGCTCGATCTCGGCTCATTCACATTCATATGTGCGCCTATGGGCTGGGACAAGTTTACCGACGGTAAAGAGTACACTGAAGCTGACTATCCCACATATAAAGAGGACGGAGTAGACAGCCCCAACTGGTCATGGGGCGCCGGCGAACCCGACTGGTTATTCGGGGGGAATAGCGAAATATATGCCGCTATGCCTGAACTTACATTTGACCTCATAAACGGAGCCAATCTCACCGTCAACGGTGTCACCAAGCCTTTTGTAATGGACCCCGACCGCAAGACCCTCACCATGCCCGCAGGTGTAAAATGGCTTGCCCCCGACGTAGCCGACAACTGGCTCGTGGACTGGGTGAACCTCGAACTCGTGAAGCTCAACGAACACGTGCTCGGCATCAAGGCCATACGTAACGACGGCAAGGGTGGCAACGGCGACCAGCGCATGGTCATATGCTATGTCGAAAAAGGCTGGGACGGCACTTGGCCCTCGGGCGGTCCGTCGGCAGAGCTCGCTCCCGTACAGCAGCCCTCTTACGACAACCTTGCGGAGTCGCTCTTTACAATCGTAGGCTCCGACGCGTCTTATCTCGGCACAGCCACGACCCTGCTCCTAAACGACGAGACTCCGTATGACTACATGTGGTGGAACGGCGCTGTGAAACAGGACGGAGCGCCCGTCGGCGCATGGCAGTGGATCGGCAACTACGGAACTCCCTCCGCTCCCGCTTACCCCGCCATCGATGACTTCGCCCTTACTCTCGAACGCAATAACGGCACATACAAGGCTTCACTTGAAACCATTGACGGTGCTTCGGCTTCGGCATTCACCATCGAAGGCAACAAGCTCGTATTCGAGAAAGAGATAACTCTGCTAAGCGTTGACAACATATCAATCAGCGGCAAAGAATTTACCGTAATGGCATGCGACCCCGACAATGAGGAGATAGTGCTCGGCGTTCCCGCCGCAAAAGACGAGACCGGTGCAGTGAACCGCTACCTCTGCGCCCGCCTCAAAATCAAGCCCATCGGCGGCGGACAGACCGGTCCTACCGTACTCGCAGTGGACAACAATTATGTCAAGAGTTATCTTGAATCAGGCGATCATTACCGTATAGAATTATATAACGCTTTCTATGATGAAGATGGTCTGTATCCTATTGACTTAACAAAACTTCGTTTCAAAAAAGGACAAACAATCAAGATTCGTTTCACCTTGTCCGGAATAGACTGGAAAGCTGATAGTGATCCTAAAGTGCTCTTAGCCCACAATTTCGACAAAGATCTGGATCCTTTCACATGGCCTTCCGGAGGTGCAGGTTTTGATGTTCCATCAGCTGTATCGCTCAATAAGAATGGCGAAACCGAAATATCGCTGACTAACACATCTGACAAGACACTAAAATTTGAAGGAACAAGTTGTTTAACCATATGCATACAGCAAAAAGGACTCGTCAATTCTCCTGTTGATGCCGACGGAAATATCGATGCAAGTCAGGTTACAGCTTCCGTTACGTCATTAACCATCGAATAAATTTACCTTAAAGGAACAGTAAACAATGAAGAAAAACAAAATATTTATATTCGCGTCGCTGCTGCTCGGCCTCTCGTTTGCCGCCTGCGATGACGATGACAATTACTTCATTTCCACCGACCCCGTTATCGACGCTTCGTCGATAACGACCGGGTCGTCGGATGTGACCGCCACAACCGCTACCCTTTACGGTACGGTCAAGGGCCTTGACGACAAGAGCGCCGCATTCTACAAGGTCGGCTTCAACTACGGCTACGAGCAGAACGCTCTGACCAACACCGCCGACGGCACTCTCGTCAAGGGTGAGGGCCGCGCCGACGGAGGCACCACCATCACCGCCGCACTCTCGGGCCTGCCTACCGGCAAGACCATCTACTATCAGGCTTTCGTGACCCTGAAAAATCAGGTGACATTCACCGGCGAGGTAAGCTCGCTCGTCACCACCGACGCCAAAGTCACCACCGCCGACGCGCAGTCGGTTGACTTCACCGGCGCAGTAATGGGCGGTCAGGCCACCGACGCTACTCCCGACGCTACCGTGGGCGTTGTCATAGCCACCGCTCCCGACGTCGAGACTGTGCGTGCCGGCCTTATTCTGCCTGCAGCATCGCAGGAAGCAGCGTTTACCGTGGCCAAGAGCGGCCTTGCTCCCGCCACCAAATACTATTACGCCGCTTATCTCGACCTCGGTTCGGGCATAGTGTACGGCGATGTAAAGGAGTTCACCACCGCCGCTGCCGACTTTGATGCCGACAACGACTTCGTGGACCTCGGCCTCTCCGTAAAGTGGGCCAAGAGCAACCTCGGTGCAAAGAGCGCCACTGACCTCGGCGGACTCTTCGGCTTCGGCGATGCCACCGGTGTCAACAACTCCTTTGACCCCGCTCAATACGCCTCAGCCGACATCTACAAGACCAAGCAGGACATCGTATGGCTTGCTTCCGACGGCGTAGCCACACTTCCCTCGGCTGCCGACTATGAAGAGCTATTCGCAAAGTGTAAGGCCGAATGGACTGAAGTAGACGGCGTGGCCGGATATCAGCTCACAGGCCCCAACGGCAACTCCATCTTCCTGCCCGCCGCAGGTACACGCACCGCCAATGACGTGACCGGCGAAGGCACTACCGGCTACTATGCCACCGGCTCTATCAACGTGTCTGACAACACATTTGCCGACGGCTTCCAGTTCTTTTCGGGCAACAGCACAAAAATATCGGTGCCCGTATATCAGGCTCTCTCGGTGCGCGCCATATCTACTGCACGCAACGTACCCTTCGAAAAGGCACATCTATATACCAAGTGGTATCTTGACAACGGTCAGGACGGAAAGCAGCACGTATTTGAAGGTCCGTTCACCCAGTGGGGCGACACCGACAACTGGAACACCGTGACCAACAACTACCCCAACCTCGACCAGCAGATACACTGGGAGATGGGCACGGATAGCGGATGGATCGGCTACACCTACGGCAAGGACTACGGCTACATGGAATTTACCGAGGACGGTAAAGTAAACATACACCGCATAGCCGAGGACGGCACCGTCACTGACGAGACCGGCACCTACACCATCAATGAGAACGACAAGACCATCGACATAGACGTAGACGTAATTTGTGCCAACACATGGATAGGCACTAAGAGCGGCAAGCTCAAAATACTCGCCCTCGACAACGACGGACTGCGCATAGCGCTCCCCAACGGCGACGGTTACGCATACTCGCTCAACTACTACAGCGAGCGCAAGCGTGAGTTTGACGACGCCACTCCGGTGAACTTCCAGTGGGTTGACGGCAACTGGGCCGGCAACTGGGGCGAAATCATCGACCGCATCGACGCCGACGCCCTTGACGGCAATCACACCCTAACCTACTCGGGAAGCGCTGTGAGCGCCATGGTGGTCAACATCGATTTCCAGAACATCGTTGCCAAGTACCCGAATGTGGTTATATTCATAAACGAAATCCGCACCGACGGCACCGCCATCAAGTTTGACGCCAACAACTTCTACTATGGCGACATTGAAAATAACGGCAACTACCGCATAGAATTATTCAACATATGGGGCAAGGGCGCAGCCGACGGCAAGATAGTGAAGAGTCCGTTCAGCGCCGCCGTCAATGTAGAGAGCGACCCCGCTGTCAGCTTCACCTCCAAGATTGAGGTTGACTACACGATCATCACCAATCCTGCGGCATATACACCCGGTCTTATAACCATCACTCCCGATTGGGCAGGTGACTGGACCGGACCTAACGACGGCTCGTTCACACCGGTTGTCGATGATAATTGCAAGATAGTTCCGAGCAAGAAAGAATTTGACATCACGCTAAACGCCGGCGGCACCGATTACTCCGCAGGCTCAATCATGACGTTTATCAACACGGCAAACCTCATGGATGCATTCCCCGCAACCCGCATGACCCTTACCGATATAGCCATCGACGGCACTGCGCTTACCGGATGGGATGCCGCCAAGGTACCCAACTCCAGCGACGGCAACCAGCATCGCCTCGAACTCTGGAATACTTATGGAGTGACTAATTCCGCAGGATGCGCGTTCGGCACTCCGAGCGATACCGATCCGGCTGTCGTTTCAGAACTCGGCTTCACGACTTCAATGCGCGTCAGGTTTACTGTCGACAGTTTCTTCCCGACCGTAGAGTGGTAAAATAGCCCATAATCCACAAGGGCGCCGATTTGACACGCGGCGCCCTTCATAAACACTGCAAATATTTAATACTTACCAAATACAATTTATGAAAATATTCAGAAAATTATATCTTCTTATGTCACTCGCCGTGGTTCTGCCTTTCGCATCATGCAGCGACGATGACAACGACAGCCGCTTCGAGACTATCGACATACCATCGGAGCTCCTTGCCGAAGGCATCGCGGTTGAGCCTGCCGGAGGCATCACATCGTTTGTAGCCAAGTCATCGGTTCCCGTACAGACCCGCGTAGAAAGCGCCGACGTTGACGAAGAAGGCAACCCCGCCGACGCATCGTGGCTCACCACTTCGGTAGCAGGCGATATAGCCAACGGATACACCGTGACCGTGACCACCCAACCCAACGAAGGCAAAACCGCCCGCTCGGCAAAAGTGCATGTATTCGCCCAGAACGTGGCACGCACCGTGCTCGTCAAGCAGACATCGGCATACGTAGTGCCCGAGCCTGGCCCCGACGCCACTATCAAAGACATTTCGGCCATTGACCTTGTCAAACTCATGACCACAGGCATCAACATAGGCAATACAATGGAGGTACCTTCAGGCGAGACCGGATGGGGCAACCCCAAGGTCAACCAAGACTACATCAAGGGCCTGAAGGCTCTCGGCTTTAACGCCGTGCGCGTACCCTGCGCTTGGGACAGCCATGTGACCGACAAGAATAAAAACACCATCGACCCCGACTGGCTCGCCCGCGTGGACGAAGTCGTAGGCTGGATCGTGGCCGAGGACATGTATGCCATCGTCAACATACACTGGGACGGCGGCTGGCTTGAGAACAACGTACAGAACGCCTACAGCGAGGAGATTAACAAGAAGCAGCACGACTACTGGACCCAGATAGCCGGCCAGCTCAAGCACTACGACGAGCATCTGCTCTTCGCCGGCATGAACGAGCCCGGCTATAACACCGATGCCCAAGCCGAGCAGTCGGTACAGAACATCATCAAGTATCAGCAGACCTTCATCAACGCAGTGCGCGCCACCGGAGGCAACAACTCGCTGCGCCACCTCGTAGTGCAGGCTCCGTCGACCAACATAGACCTCTCGGTCAAGGACAACTACATCAAGCACATGCCTGTCGACCCCGTCTCGGGAAAACTATTTGTAGAAGTACACTTCTACGACCCGTCAGACTTCACCATACTGGAAAAGGACAACGACTGGTTTCAAGGTTCACGCGTGAAATGGTTCTGGGGTGCCGCAAACCTTGTGGCGGGCTCAGACCGCAACTCAACCGGACATGATGAAAACTCCGTGGCCACGCAGTTTGCCAAAATGAAGTCGGCTTACGCAGACAAAGGCATCCCCGTCATACTCGGCGAGTACAGCTCTGCCATCCGCGCCAACGCCACTCCGCTCGACAAGCACGAGGCATCACGCGCGCTGTGGAACGAAGTCGTGACCCGCGAAGCCCGTAAAAACGGCTGCATACCTTTCTACTGGGAGACAGGCGGCGACATCAGCCGCACCGACGGCAAAGCCAAGTGTCAGTACGCCATCGACGGCATAATGCGCGGCGTACAGGCTTCGGCCTACCCTTTCTGAAAATAAGTTTGCACACTTTTCCGCACCAAAGAACATAAGACACATCACACAAGGGCGAGGACTCCGGTCCCCGCCCTTTCTCTATCCCCCGTCCACCAACCACCCCACCCATACCCATCCAAAAATAATGTCGTTAAACAGCCAATGCCGGTAGGGACGCCAGTACCACGGCGTCCGGCCACGACCCGAAGGCCACCAATAGGCACCTACCCGCATAACCACCCAAAACCAATATACCTACCCACAACCGCATCCCCATAGCCCCTAACCACGTAACCACATAAAAATAAGGTCGTTAGACAACCAATGCCGGTAGGGACGCCAGTACCACGGCGTCCGGCCACGACCCGAAGGCCACCAATAGACACCTACCCGCATAACCACCCAAAACCAATATACCTACCCACAACCGCATCCCCATAGCCCCTACCCACGTAACCACATAAAAATAAGGTCGTTAGACGACCAATGCCGGTAGGGACGCCAGTACCACGGCGTCCGGATACGACCCGAAGGTCACCAATAGACACCTGCCCGCATAACCACCCAAAACCAATATATTCACCCACAACCACATCCCCATAGCCCCTACCCACGTAACCACATAAAAATAAGGCCGTTAGACGACCAATACCGGTAGGGACGCCAGTACCACGGCGTCCGGCCACGACCCGAAGGTCACCAATAGACACCTACCCGGCCCTCCACAACCCGGTATACCCGCCCACAACCGCATCCCGCATGGCCGTCCGGTTTCACGGGCGCCGTACTACTGGCGCCCCTACCCGCCTGCAGCCATTGGACTGATTGTGGCAGCCCATCTGACCCTCCATCGGGTTTTGCGGCTGACCTTGAAAATCGCCGAGATAGCGAGAGCCTGCAAAGGCTCCTGCCCAACGGTAGCCGGGGACAAGCCGGCCTTCGGACGGCGCAGTCTCCGGTATGCAGCACCCCACAATTTATGAGTCTGCAAAGACTCATGCCGACAGTAACAAGCACGAGTCTTTGCAGACTCGAACATGTTCGAGACCAATTTCCCGGTCCGGACACTTCGTGACCGGCTAACAAATGGCATGAGCCTTTACAGGCTCGCTCCGTTATCAGCCGTCAATAGGGTTGGCATAAACGCCGGTACCACGGCGTCCGGCTACGACCCGAAGGCCGCCCACAAACCGAATAACCACCTACCCATATGGCCGCCCATAAACCAATATACCCACCCACAACCACATTCCGCATGGCCGTCCGGTTTCGCGGGCGCCGTACTACTGGCGCCCCTACCCGCCTGCTGCGCTTAGCAGTTCAACCGGGTTTTTCAGCGGCCACATAAAAAATCAGGCCGTCAATCGCAAGATTGACAGCCTGATTGTACCCGGACCCGGGATCGAACCGGGATGGATTGCTCCACCGGTGTTTGAGACCGGCGCGTCTACCGATTCCGCCATCCGGGCGTTCGGTAGTGCAAAGGTAGATAGTTTTTTTCTGTTTTGCA
>Ga0137298_10360_pt1 | contig 40125 bp, 37 predicted proteins | sample RamsorincwithD2O_2_FD_97182 | JGI IMG/M metagenome (GOLD analysis project Ga0137298, IMG submission 97182) | Mouse cecal microbial communities from Vienna, Austria - Glucosamine amended with D2O | ecosystem: Host-associated > Mammals > Digestive system > Large intestine > Cecum | place: Austria...
ATTTACAAATTTAACAGAAGACCATATAAGCAAAAATGAACATGCCGATATGGAAGAATATTTTAATTGCAAATGTATGTTATTTGACCTATGCTCTACTGGTTTTATTAATAGTGATGATAAAACCGTTATGACTATAAAAGATAAAAACAAAACTTGCACATTTAAAACCTTCGGAATGGAAAATTCAGCAGATATAAAAGCTGATGAAAAAACATTAAAAACAGACCCATCTTTTATTGATTTTACAGCAAAAATTAATGGTAAAGATGAACAATTTGAAGTATCTATTCCTGGAAGATTCAGTGTATATAACTCATTAGGTGCTATCAGTGTTGCAAATGAATTTGGTGTAACACCTGATGAAATGAGACAAGCTTTAAAAGATTTAAAAGTATTAGGAAGAAACGAACTAGTACCTAATAAATTAGGACTAACAATATTAATAGACTATGCCCACACTCCATCTAGCTTAGAAAGCATATTAGAATCAGTTAAAGCATATGCCAAAGGAAGAATTATATGTGCTTGGGGCGTTGGTGGTGATAGAGACAGTAAAAAACGTCCAATAATGGGTGAAATTTCTGGAAGACTTGCTGATTATACAATACTTATGTCTGATCAAGTACGTACTGAAGATCCATTAAAAATCTTACAAGACATTGAAGTTGGAGTAAAAAAATCTGGTGGAAATTATACAATAATTGTAGATAGAACTGCTGGAATAAAACACGCTTTAGAAGTTGCTACTCCCGAAGATATAATTGTAATTCCTGGACTTGGACATGACTTATATTTAGAAAGAAATCATGTAAAATATCCATATGATGAAAGAAAAGTAATAGCTCAATTAGTAGAAGAACTAATTACTGAAGGTAAGAAAAAACCAATACAATAACATAAAAAAGGTATCTAAAATTAGATACCTTTTTTGTTTAATAATTTTCTTATCTTTCTTCCTCTTCTTTTTTAGGTCTTCTTTGCTCTCTTATTTGTTTTAATTCATCAATATATTTTTTCAAGGTTTCATTTTGTTTTAAATACCCGCCGTTTTCTACCATATCTTTTATCCAATCAGTTTCAGCCACTTGAGGTACACTAACTCTACCCGTATTATATTGAATTCCTTCTTTTATAGTATAATGATCATCACTTCCACCAGAAGCTAAAATATTATGCTCTCTTACCTTTCCAAATAAAGTTTTAGCAAACTCATAACTATGATCAGGATAAAAAACTTCTATACCATCAAGCCCACAAGCAATCATTTCATCTAAATAATTTACAACATTAAATTTATCCATATATCTTCCTGGATGAGCTAAAATAGCTTTTCCGCCTGCCATATGTATTGCCTCTATAGTATCTTTAAAACTTGGTCTAGAATTAGCCATATCAACAAATAGTTCAGAAACCTTATTATATAAATGCTTATTTATAAATAATTTTAAACTATCTGCTCTTTTTACCTCTCCATTTTCTTCGTATTCTAAAAATCTATCATTTTCTGGATGACTAGCTAATTCTTGATAAAAAGGTCCAACTACTCCACCCTTTCCTTCTGTTTTAATTTTTTGATAAGCTGTATCTAAAATCCTTTCATCAAATACTAAACCCTTTTCTTTTATTAATTTTTTAAATTCAGAATATAAAACTTCATAAGGTTTTTTAGTAACTGTAGTTTGCAATCTTTCTATTTCTGCTTTCATCACATCTATATCAATACCATAACCAAGTACTTCTACAATAACTCCTTGATAAGATGTTATTAATTCTGTACCAGTTAATAACTTGACTGTTTCTAAAACATCTATCATACGACTTGGATCATAAGATTTATCTTCTTCTACTGATTTTAATACAGAATACAAATCATCCTCTAAATTCTTATATCCACCTACACTATTATGATCTGTTATAGATACAATATTTTTTCTAGTCCTAGCAGCTCTTAATAACATTCTAAGCGAACGTTGTGCTCCATCAGAACCACGTGTATGATTATGTATATCAATATTGGCATCTGTAGGTACTATATTATATTCCACTATTCTTCTCCTTTTATAAAAATTGAGAAGCAATATTTTTATTGCCTCTCTTTCTCTTATTCATTCCAAAAAGCTTTGTAAGTTTTATATGCTGAATATACGTCATACTTACTTGTAACTTCATATGGAGCATGCATTGAAAGTACTGGTACACCGCAATCAATAACATCAGCACCTTTATTAGCTAAAATATAAGCTATAGTGCCTCCTCCACCAATATCAACTTTTCCAAGTTCAGCAATCTGATATAATATATTATTTTTCTCTAATACATTTCTAACCCAAGCTACAAACTCAGCATTAGCATCAGAAGCTCCTGATTTTCCTCTAGCTCCTGTATATTTATTTAAACTAATTCCCTCTCCAAGAAATCCTGCATTATTTTTGTCTGAAACAGATGCATATAATGGATCAAATCCAGCATCAACATCAGAAGAAAGCATTTTAGAAAAACAAAATACTTTATCTAATAAATTAGGTCTATTTATACCTAATTTGTTAAGCATTTCTGATATAAAGAAATCAAACATATGAGATTCCATACCTGTATTTCCCATACTTCCAATCTCTTCTTTATCTGATAATATACATATAGCTGTGTTTTTTACATTAGTTAATTCCATCATTGCTGCAAGAGAAGTAAACGCACAAACTTTATCATCTTGTCCATATGCTGCAACCATACTCTCATCTAGTCCTAAACTTCTAGCCTTAAATTGAGGTACTAACTCAAGTTCTGAACTCGTTAAATCTACTTCTGTAATTCCATATTTTTTATTTAGTATATTCAAAATATTTAATTTTACTTGCTCACCGCATTCTTTTTCATCATAAGGAATACTTCCTACAAGTAAATTTAAATTTTCTCCTTCTACTCCATCTTTTAATTTTTTCTCCATTTGAGCTTGAGCTAAATGAGGTAAAAGATCTGTAATTGTAAATATTGGATCGTTTTCATCTTCTCCAATATTTACTTCAATTTTTTCTCCATTTGCTTTAACTATTACACCATGAATACTAAGTGGAATAGTAGTCCATTGATATTTCTTAATTCCACCATAATAATGTGTTTTAAAATATGCAAGTTTTCCTTCTTCTACAAGTGGATTTGGCTTTAAATCTAGTCTAGGAGAATCTATATGTGACCCTATAATATGAAGTCCATTTTCTATAGATTCTTCACCTATTATAGCTAAATACATACTTTTATCTCTGTTTATAAAATAAATTTTATCTCCTGCTTTTAAAGACTCAAATTCCATTATATCTTTAAATCCATTTTCATCTGCCAATTTTTTAGCAGCTTTAACAAACTCTCTTTCAGTTTTAGACACATTTAAAAAATCAATATATCTTTTTGAAAAATCAAATATATTCTTTTTTTCTGTATCATCTACACTTTTCCAACCAGACTCTTTTTTATTAAAAAGTCTATCTTTTAAATTTTCTTCCATATTTCCTCCTTAGTTTTATTTAATCTATAATTTAAAATTTTAAAACTATTTTATATTTTCTCTAGCCCAATAAAATAAATATTGTTGTGCTAGTCCCTGCTTTTCTTCAAACAAATTATAAGCACATTCTTGTATAGCTTTTTTAGTAACTTTAGTTTCATCTTCATTATGAATATAAAGTGTATTCATAACTCTTCTAACCCATACATCTATAGGAAAAGAATCATATCTCTTAAGTGCAAAAAGCATTATACAGTCAGCAACCTTTTCTCCTACTCCATCTAGTTTTAAAAGTTCTTCTCTTATTTCTAAAGTATTCTTCATTTTAGTTATTTTATCAATACTAACTTCATTATTCAAAATCATTTGAGTAGTTTTATAAATTCTTTTATCTCTAAAGCCTGTTCCTAAGGCTCTTAAATCACTAACAGATAATTTTGAAAGTTCTTCAACTGTTGGAAATAAGTAATAATCCTTATCCTTCCATGTAACTTTCTCCCCACATTTTTCAGAAATACGTTCAATTATACCTTTAATTCTTGGAATATTATTATTAGCTGAAATAATAAATGAAATAATCATTTCCCATAAATCTTGATTCAAAATCCTAATTCCATATCCGAAATCAACACTTTTTTTCATACTGTCATCAATTTTTGAAAATTCTCTTTTTATTTCATCATAATTAGTTCCTAAATCAAAATAATCATATACAATTGAGTTTATATCTCCTTCTAGTATCCCATCAAAAACCACCATATTTTTATTTTTAGACACTCTAAGAACACCTGATTTTATAACACCTACATAAGAACCATCCTCTTGTTTATTCCATCTGAAGCATTGTCCGCAATCAAAAATATGTTCAAGTTCAAAACTATCTAAATTATTTAAAACTAATTTTTGTTCTTTCATCTAAGTCACCTTCTTTTTATAGGATTTTATCTAAGCTTCCTATAATATGAAAATCATATCACAAATTTTAAATTGCGTAAATACTAATCTAATGATTTAAATCCTAATCCATATACCTCTCTTGCATCTGTTACAACTAAAAAAGCATGTTTGTCTAAGCTATATATTTTTTCTCTTAAATTTTGAATCTCCCTTCTATTAATAGCTGTCATAATTACTTTTTTCTCTTTTTCTGAATATGCTCCTTTTCCGTAAATTTCAGTTGCTCCAACATTTAATTCCTTGTTTAAGGCATTTAATATCTGTTTATCCATATCTGTTATAATGAAAACTAGCTTAGAAAAGTTAATACCTTCAAAAACAATATCTATCATTTTGCCAACAATAAAAATAGCAATAGCAGAATATAACCCAATTTCAATATTTCCGAAAAAAAATACATTTAAAAACACAACAATAGTATCAATTCCATTTAGCAACTTAGCAGTAGGAATTTTCGAATTATAAAATCTAAATAAAGATACAATCAAATCTGTTCCACCAGTAGAAGCATGAACTTTAAAAATTATTCCTGTTCCAATTCCAATTAAAATACCACCATAAATTGAAGCTAACAACATATCATCTGTAATAGTAGGCATTTTTTCAAAAAAATCAATAAAAATCGAAAGAAAAAAAGTTCCCACTAAACACTTTGCAAAAAACTTTTTTCCTAGCTTCATAAAAGCCCAAATAAAAAAAGGTATATTTAAAATAATTACAGTTTTACCCACATCAAACTTTAAAAAATAATAAAAAATTGTCGCAATACCAGCAAAACCTCCTGATGATAGCTTGTTTGGCAATAAAAAGCTTGCCATCCCCAATCCAGCAAATAAGGTTCCAACAATCGTAAAAAATATTTCTTTAATAAATTTCTTTTTTTCCATAAAAAACACCTATACTACAATTAGTATAAGTGTTTAATATAAATTTATACATTTTCATTTTCATCTAAAAAGTCTGTAAATACTTTAGTAACCTTAATTTCAATTTTTCCATTTTTCATTTTTCGACTCTGCTTAACTTTAGCATCAACATCATAAAACTCTTTAAGTTTATCAATATTTTCTCTTTTATATCCCACAACATTATTTATATTTTCTGCACTAGTTAATATTTCAACTTCTTTTACTTTTACATTATAGCTCTTTATTTTTTTTACAATAGTATCATAATTAATAGATGCCTCAACTAATTGTCTAAAATTTTCATGATATGGACCTGCTACAACCTCACTATTTTCATTTTTACTTAAATCAGAAATTGTATCAGTAGATTGAAGTCCAACTCTTATAACATTAATTCTTTTCTTTGCAAAAAAATAGCATAATTCCTTAGATCTTTCCACAGCTTGTTCAACACTTAGTGGAGAATATGTACCTTCTTCATATTCTTTTTCTAATTCTGTTCCTTTTAAAATTAAAACTGGATACACTCTCATAATTTTTGGTTTAAGTTTAGCCAAATCCTTAGCTGTTTTAAATTCATCTAAAGCTGTACTTTCTGGAAGTCCTACCATCATTTGATGTCCTAAAGTAAATCTATATCTTCTAATTAATTTAGAAGCCTTTTTCACATCTGCAAATGTGTGATTTCTTTTACATCTGCGCAAAATATAATCATTAGTAGATTGTACACCCAATTCAATAGTTTTAACTCCATATTTTTTTAATAGTTTTAATTTATCAGTATCAATATAATCTGGTCTAGTAGAAACTCGTATACTATTTACTTTTTTTGCTTTAATAAATTCATTTGCTACTTTTAATAAAGCTTCTTGTTTCTCAATGTCAATTCCAGTAAAACTTCCACCAAAAAAGGCAATCTCAGTATACTTTTCCTTTTCTTTAAAACTTTTTAAATAGTACTCCACTGTCTTTTTTACATCTTCAGGAGTAATATCTTTAGTTTGTCCACTAATAGTTTTTTGATTGCAAAAAGTACAATTATTAGGACAACCAAGATGCGGAACAAAAATTGGAATAATATATTGTTTCTTCATATCATGCTCCTTTTATATATTTTGAAGCGCATTTCTTGCTGCTTCCATTTCAGCATTCTTTTTATTTTTTCCTTTGCCCTTTGCTAATACTTTATCATCACAAGAAACTTCTACAACAAAAGTTTTATCATGATCTGGTCCTTCTTCTTTTAAAACATTATATTGTATTTTAACTTCACCATGAATTTGAAGTTTCTCTTGTAAAACAGTTTTATAATCCTTCATTCCAACATTTCTACTTGCTATTTCTATCGTATCTTCCAAATTATCAAAAATAAATTTTTTACTATTTTCTAAATTACTATCTAAATATATTGCTGCAATTACAGCTTCTACGCTATCTGCCATAATTGCTTTTTTACTATTTTGAGAATGTTTTTCACTTTTTCCTAAATATAAGAAATCACTAAAATTATGTCTCACTGCTATTTGGTATAAGCTATCTTCACAAACAACATTAGCCCTAACTTTAGTCATTTCTCCTTCTGATAATTTAGTATACTCAGAAAATAAATATTCACTAATAATAAACTCTAAAATACTATCACCCAAATATTCTAGTCTTTCATTACTTCTTACTTTATTTTCATATGCATAAGAAGTATGTGTAAGAGCTTCTTTTAATAAATTTTTATTATTAAAAGTATATCCAATATTTTCTTCACACTTTGACCAATCCAACACCTAATCCTCCTTTCTTTTTATTCTATTATACATTTACACATTATAACATCAAAATAATAAATTGTAAAATATTAGTTTTACCAAAATAATTTTCAAAAAACTTTTATAAAATGAATCTGGGGCCGGCAAAAGCCAGCCCCTTACACAATTCACTAACAAATCCCTTCAAATTCAACTTTTTTCTTGAGAAACTCGCCGTATAAAACCTTCAAGATATCCTGATACGACAACCAGTCTTCTGCACACTGCCTGAAACTATACCCTCTAGTACAAGTCTTTCCTTCCAATTTTTCAGGTACTAATACCCTACCTCCATATGGTCTGTCATCATCATCAAAGGAACAACCTGTTTTTTCCAATAAAATGCAGCCTCCGTTACTTTCGTTAGGATTCATATCACAAACATCCGCATATTTATTCCTTACCTTAACTATTATTACATCATCTTCTAACCCGGTTTGAACCTTCGGAACAAAAGTCATTGAAATATAGCCTTTAGAAATAATAGCTCTCATTTTTTCCAATGATATATTCCTAAAATCCTTAGGTGAAAAATAACACCCAGAATTCTTACAACACTTGCCTCCACATATTGCACATTGTAATTTGTCAAAACTCTCTTCTGGGCGTGATAAAGATAACAAATAGTAACAGACGTTGTTTACGATGGCTTCATAATACAACCATTCCTTAATGGCTTCATTTTCTCCGTACAGTGGTATACATGACAATTTCCCATTTATTTCTCGCGGAATCATCAGCTTGCAACCTTTGGGTCTACTACGATAATCTTTACATGTACATCCCTCGTTCTCTTTCCAAAAAGCACATATTCCCTTTTCAGGATTAGCAGTTCTTTGAATCTTCTCGCACCCTTTCTGAGGTACCCTAAGAATATAACCTGCTCTAGCATTTTCGGAATCTAATACGGGATAAAACATTATCTGATTTTCGTAATACAATTTCAGAATGGAATTAAACGTCAGCTCTTCAAAATCTTCTGGCGCATATATTCCTCCTCCATTCCGGCAGCATCTTCCTCCGCAACTCGTGCAGAGTTTCTGATTTGTGTACTGAATCATTCTTTCCTCCTACTCTAAATTATCATCCTCTCCTTAAAAGAAACTAGGAGTATTATCAAGTTACCTTTCAATTATACCACTTTTCTTTAGTTATGTAAACTTTGCATTATTCATAAATCTACAACTAAATATTCCCTCCTCATTTATAAGCAGAACAATAGCGGGCTGATAAAAATTTGCTAAACTTTAATAAGCAACGTTCAGCCCACGTTTAATTGTTCGTCCGCGAAAATTCTGAAAGAATTTTCTGTGGAATGTATTTATATTATAGGAAGTTCGGAGAACTTTCCTATAATATAAAAAAACAATCTATGATAAATCATAAATTGTTTCTTACTCAATTAATAGTTTATTATTAAACATTTTCTTTTATATAATCAACTACGTCACCCACAGTAGTAACTTTTTCAGCGTCAGCATCTGGTATTTCTATATCAAATTCTTCTTCTAAAGCCATAACTAATTCAACTATATCTAAAGAATCAGCTCCTAAATCATCTATAAAAGATGCTTCCATTGTTACTGAAGCCTCAGCTACTCCTAATTGTTCAACAATAATTCCTTTAACTTTTTCAAAAACTTCCTCTGTATTCATGTACAAGAACACCTCCTCTTCTTTTTCTAAAATATACTTTTTACTATTATTATTCTATGCAATATAAAATGTCAAGATGTTTTTTTATTTTTCTTCTTTATTTCCTTTTTCAAATTCTTCAATCATCTTTGGAACAGCTTTGTTCTCAACAAATTTTTCTGCTTGCTTAATAGTAAATTCAAATAAAATTTCATCACTACTTCCATGAGCTTTTACAACTGGTTTTTTCACCCCTAAAAATAGAGCTCCTCCATATGATTTATAATCAACAGATTTAGCAAAACCTTTAATGGCAGGCAATGAAGGTGCCGCACATATTGTAGTAAAAAGATTTTTCTTTAAATTTTCTGTTAACGATTTCTTTACAAATTTTCCAAGGCCTTCTACAGATTTTAAGAAAATATTACCTGTAAATCCATCAGTAACAATAGCATCAATTTCACCAGAAAAGGCATCTCTGCCCTCTACATTACCAACAAAATTTATCCCTAATTCTTCTGATTTTTCTTTTAATAACAAATATGACTCTTTGGTCAAATCATTACCTTTAGTTTCTTCTGTTCCTATATTTAATAATCCAATTGTAGGTTTTTCAATTCCAAAAGTATTTCGCAAATATATTGTAGACATTAATGCAAACTGAAGTAAATTAATTGGCTTGCAATTAGTATTAGCTCCACAATCCATAAGTAATAATTGACTATGGTAAGCAGGTAAAATTCCACCTAAAGCAGGTCTATCTATCCCTTTTATTCTTCCAACTAATAAAGTAGCCCCTGTAAGTAGTGCTCCTGAATTACCAGCCGAAATAAATACATCTCCCTCATCTTCTTTAAGCATTTTAAATCCTACTACCATTGAAGAATCTTTTTTATGTTTAATAGCCACTGTAGGTATATCTTCCATTTCTATAGTTTCAGTAGCATTTTTTATAATTAATCTATTAGAAATTTCTTCAGGCTCTTTACCATAAAATTCTTTAAATTTGCTTCTAATAATTTCTTCTTTACCTATTAAAACAATTTCTGATTTAACCTGATTTACCGCTTTATATGCTCCTTTAATTGTAGCATCTGGTGCATTATCTCCACCCATTGCGTCCAATAATATTTTCATATTAGTCCCCCTCTTGGCTAATTGTATACGTTAATTATTTTATTATGATAGTATAAAAAAATCAAGTTGTATTTACAATATTTAATAAATTTTATGTAAAAAGAAAATTTATATTATAAGAAGCTCAATAAATCTTCATATAATATAAAATTTACTGATTAAAAACTTAAGTAGAAAAAAAGTTGGAAAACAAAAATAGCAAGGAATTTACAAATAAATGTAATCCTTGCTATTTATATGTTTCATTTAAATATTATTCAATAATATCAGAAACGATACCAGAACCTACAGTTCTACCACCTTCACGAATAGCGAATCTTAATCCTTTTTCGATAGCGATAGGAGTAATAAGTTCGATAGTCATTTGAACGTTATCACCTGGCATAACCATTTCTGTTCCAGCAGGTAATTCGATAACACCTGTAACGTCAGTTGTTCTGAAATAGAATTGTGGTCTATATCCATTGAAGAATGGTGTATGTCTTCCACCTTCTTCTTTAGTTAATACGTAAACTTCTGATTTGAATTTAGTATGTGGTTTGATTGTTCCTGGTTTTGCAAGAACTTGACCTCTTTCGATATCAGTTCTTTGAACACCTCTTAAAAGAACACCTATGTTATCACCAGCTTCAGCTTGGTCAAGTAATTTTCTGAACATTTCAACACCAGTAACAACTGTTTTGCTTGATTCAGTTTTTAATCCAACCATTTCGATTTCGTCTGATACTTTAACAATACCTCTTTCAACTCTACCTGTAGCAACAGTTCCTCTACCAGTAATAGAGAATACGTCTTCAACTGGCATTAAGAATGGTTCATCTGTTGGTCTAGCTGGAGTTGGGATATAGCTATCAATAGCTTCCATTAATTCTTTCATTGGAGCATATACAGCATCATTAGGATCTGTAGATGTGCTCTCTAATACGTTTAATGAAGATCCTTTTACGATTGGAATATCATCTCCTGGGAAATCATATTTAGATAATAAATCTCTAACTTCCATTTCAACTAATTCTAATAATTCTGGATCATCAACCATATCGCATTTATTTAAGTAAACAACGATATATTTAACACCAACTTGTCTAGCAAGTAATATGTGCTCTCTAGTTTGTGGCATAGGTCCATCAGCAGCAGAAACTACTAATACAGCACCATCCATTTGAGCAGCACCTGTAATCATGTTTTTAACATAGTCAGCGTGACCTGGACAGTCAACGTGAGCATAATGTCTGTTTTCTGTTTCATATTCAACGTGAGCTGTATTAATTGTGATTCCTCTTGCTTTTTCTTCTGGAGCTCCATCGATTTGATCATATGCTTCATATTGAGCTCTTCCTAATAAGCTTAAGTATTTAGTAATAGCAGCTGTTGTTGTTGTTTTACCATGGTCAACATGTCCGATTGTACCAATGTTAACGTGTGGTTTTGTTCTTTCAAATTTAGCTTTAGCCATTTGAAATTCCTCCTTTTTCTTTCTTATTTTTTATTTTAAAATTGTAAATTTAATGACTAATTTTAATTAGCAAATGCATTTTATACTATTTCTAGCAAAATTGCAATATTTTTTACATAGATTTTTATTATGCTAATGTTTTAACTAGAATTATTATTATTTTGCTAGGCGTACAGGATATTTATATTCCGAAGCGTACGAGTGTACGTTGCAGGAATTAAATATCCTGTACAACAACGCAAAATGATGATTATCGTTAAAACATACTATTCTTCTTTTTTAGCTCTAGAAGATACTATAGCATCATTAACTGACTTAGGAACTTCTTCATAATGAGAAGGTTCCATAGAATATGTTCCTCTACCTTGTGTTTTAGAACGTAAGTCTGTAGCATATCCAAACATTTCAGAAAGTGGAATAAACGCATGTATATCTTGCATTCCATCTTCTCCGTCCATACCTTCCATTCTACCACGTCTAGAGTTTACATCTCCTATAACGTCTCCCATGTATTCTTCTGGAACTGTGATGTCAACTTTCATAATTGGTTCTAAGATAACTGATTTTGCTTGTCTACAACCTTCTTTGAAAGCCATAGAAGCAGCAATCTTGAATGCCATTTCTGAAGAGTCAACTTCGTGATAAGATCCATCTACTAATGAAACTTTGAAATCTATAACTGGGTAACCAGCTAAGATACCTGTTTCAGCAGCTTCTCTCATACCTTGTTCAATTGGTTTAATATATTCTTTTGGAACAGCACCACCAACGATTTTGCTCTCAAATTCTATACCCTTACCTGGTTCTAATGGTTCCATTTCAAACCAAACATCACCATATTGACCTTTACCACCAGATTGTCTGATGAATTTACCTTGAACTTTAACTGCATTTCTGATTGTTTCTTTGTAAGCAACTTGTGGTTTACCTACATTACATTCAACTTTAAATTCTCTTTTTAATCTATCAACGATGATATCTAAGTGTAACTCACCCATACCAGCGATAATAGTTTGACCAGTTTCTTGGTTTGTATAAGCTTTAAATGTTGGATCTTCTTCAGCAAGTTTTGCTAAAGCAATACCCATTTTTTCTTGAGCTGCTTTATCTTTAGGCTCAATAGCTATATCAATAACTGGTTCTGGGAATTCCATTGATTCAAGTATTATTGGATGATCAGGATCACATAAAGTATTTCCTGTAGTAACTTCTTTTAATCCAACTGCAGCTGCAATATCACCAGCATATACTTTTTCTATATCTTCTCTGTGATTTGAGTGCATTTGAAGAATTCTACCAATTCTTTCTTTTTTATCTTTGCTTGAATTTAAAACTGTTGATCCAGATTCTAATGTTCCTGAGTAAACTCTGAAGAAACATAATTTTCCAACGAATGGATCTGTAGCAATTTTAAATGCTAAAGCAGCAAATGGTTCTGTATCAGAAGTTTTAGCTTCTGTTTCTTCACCAGTCATTGTTTCACCTTTAATATGAGCAATATCAAGTGGTGATGGCATATAATCAACAACAGCGTTTAATAATTCTTGAACACCTTTGTTTTTATATGAAGAACCACAAGTTACAGGAACTATTGCGTTAGCAATTGTACCAGCTCTTAATCCTTTTTTGATTTCTTCTTCTGTTAGTTCTTCACCATCTAGATATTTCATCATTAATTCTTCATCTTGTTCAGCAACAGCTTCTACCATTTTATCATGGAATTCTTGAGCTTGTGCTTTCATATCTTCAGGAATTTCAGTTTCTTCAACTTCTTTTCCTAAATCATCTTTATGAATAAAAGCTTTCATTTTTATTAAATCAACAATTCCTTGGAAATTGTCTTCTGCCCCAACTGGTAATTGAATTGGAACAGCATTAGCTTTTAATCTATTTTTTAATTGGTCAACGCAAAGCATAAAGTTTGCACCAGTAATATCCATTTTGTTTACATATACCATTCTTGGAACGCTATATTTATCTGCTTGTCTCCAAACAGTTTCAGTTTGTGGTTGAACACCACCTTTAGCAGCTAAAACTGTAACAGCACCATCAAGTACTTTTAAAGATCTTTGAACCTCAACTGTAAAATCAACGTGACCTGGAGTATCAATAATATTAATTCTATTATCGTTCCAGAAACAAGTTGTACAAGCTGAAGTAATTGTTATACCTCTTTCTTGTTCTTGAGCCATCCAGTCCATAGTTGCAGCACCTTCATGAACTTCACCTATTTTATGAGTTTTACCTGTATAGAATAATATTCTCTCAGTTGTTGTTGTTTTACCAGCATCAATGTGAGCCATAATTCCTATATTTCTAGTTCTCTCTAGTGGATATTCTCTTCCTGCCATTAATTTTTTCCCCCTCTCTAGGTTTTATCTTTATTTTTATTAAATACTTCTACATCTTATTAGTAAATGTAATTTCGAAGCAAAATTAATAAGTTGTAGATTTTGTGATGTTATTTCAAGTCGAAGTCGTACAAAAGTACGTCGAGATTTGAAATAGCTGAACAAAATTTACAAATTGCTGATTTTCATTCGAAATTCTACCATTTATAGTGTGCGAAAGCCTTATTAGCTTCAGCCATTCTATGTGTATCTTCTTTCTTCTTAAATGCTCCACCGTTTCCGTTAACAGCATCGATTATTTCACCAGCTAATTTTTCAGCCATAGTTTTTTCATGTCTGTTTCTAGCATATGAAACTAACCATCTTAAACCTAAAGTTTGTCTTCTTTCTGGTCTAATTTCGATTGGAACTTGGTATGTTGCTCCACCTACTCTTCTTGCTTTAACTTCAAGAACTGGCATAACATTTTCTAAAGCTGCTTCAAAAACTTCTAATGGATCTTTGTTTTCTTTTTCTTTAACTATATCAAATGCTCCATAAACTATTTTTTGAGCAACTGATTTTTTACCATCTAACATAATGTTGTTAACTAATTTTGTAACAACTTTGCTATTATATATTGGATCTGGTAAAACATCTCTTTTTGCTATAAATCCTCTTCTTGGCACTATACTTCCCTCCTTATTAAAATTTATTTAATGTTATAAAACATTAAAAGGTACTCTGGAAAGACTATTTCACTTTCCCGTAACAGTGCTAATCTATCTACTTAAAAGGTAATTTTAAATAAATAAAATATGCACTATTTTGTCTTAGTAATATTTTTTACCTAAAATTACTTTTTAGGTTTTTTAGCTCCATATTTAGATCTAGCTTGCATTCTATCTTTAACACCTGCTGTATCTAAAGTTCCTCTGATTATGTGATATCTAACACCTGGGATATCTTTAACCCTACCACCTCTTATAAGAACAACGCTATGTTCTTGTAAGTTGTGACCTTCACCAGGAATATAAGAAGTAACTTCATAACCATTAGAAAGTCTAACTCTGGCAACTTTTCTTAAAGCTGAGTTTGGCTTCTTTGGAGTAACTGTTTTAACAACTGTACAAACACCTCTTTTTTGTGGTGATCTGCTATCTGTAGCTCTGTTTTTCTTTGAGTTCCATCCTTTTTGTAAAGCTGGAGCTGTTGATTTAGATGTAGTTGTTTGTCTTCCTTTTCTTACTAACTGATTAATTGTTGGCATATTTTATTTTTCACCTCCGTCTTTTTAAAATAAATATACGCTAATGCACACTACTTCTAGCATACATCAGCGTATATTATTTTATCATCATTATCATTTAAAGTCAACATTTATCATTGATTTTTAGCTAATTTTCCCATATTTTTTTATTTATCAATTTTCTAATTTCTTTTTTAATTTTTCTATAGATTTCTCTGCTAATTTTCTATATCTTTCTTGTTTATCTTTTATTCTTTCTGATAATTTAGGTAATATTCCAAAATTAGCATTCATTGGTTGAAACTTTTCATTCGCAGTTGATATATATTCGCATAAAGCTCCAATCATTGTATCATTTGAAAATATCATTTTTTCTTTTTCTAAAATCTGATTAGAAATATTTATTCCTGCAATTAAGCCTGACGCAACAGATTCAACATATCCCTCTACTCCGGTAATTTGTCCAGCAAAATATATTTTTTCTTGTTCTTTCATCTTAAAAGTAGCATCCAACAATTTACTTGAATTAATAAATGTATTTCTGTGCATAACACCATATTTAGCAAATTCAGCATTTTCAAGTCCAGGTATCATAGAAAAAACTCTTTTTTGTTCTCCAAACTTTAAATTAGTTTGAAAACCTACCATATTATAAATAGTACCTTCTTTATTATCTTGTCTTAATTGAACTAAGGCATATGGTCTTCTACCTGTTCTTGGATCATCAAATCCTACTGGTTTTAAAGGTCCATATCTTAAAGTATCTATTCCCCTTTTTGCCATTACTTCTACAGGCATACATCCTTCAAAAATCTCTCTTTTCTCGAACTCGTGCAATTCAACTATTTCAGCATTAACAAGCTCATTCCAAAATTTTTCATATTCCTCTTTATTCATAGGTAAATTAATATAGTCAGCTTCGCCTTTTCCATATCTATCACCTATAAAAGCTATACTCATATCTATTGAATCTTTTTCTATAATTGGTGCTGCTGCATCATAAAAATGCAACTCTTTATTCCCAATCAATTTAGAAATTTCTTCAAATAAACTATCTGATGTAAGCGGACCAGTAGCAACTATATTAAATTCATCTAAATTTATTTTAGTAACTTCTTCTTTAACAATTTCGATATTAGGATTTTCTTTCATTTTCTCTGTAACTTTTTGAGCAAAAATCTCTCTATCAACAGCTAAAGCTTGTCCTGCTGGAACACTATTCTCGTCAGCGATTTTTATAAGCAAAGAATCAAGCATTCGTAATTCTTCCTTTAATAAACCACATGCATTAGTAAGCAAATTAGATTTAAAAGAATTACTACATACAATCTCTGCTAAATTTTCATTACTATGCGCTGCTGAAAATTTAACTGGCTTCATTTCATATAACTTTACTTTAATTCCTCTTTTTGCAATTTGATAGGCGGCCTCGCATCCTGCGAGTCCGCCACCTATTACATTTACATGTTCTATTTTCATAAACAATTATCACCTAAATTATTTTTCTTGATCTTCTGGTTGTTTATCTGGTTCTTCAGATTGTTGTTGATTCTCAGCAGCCTGTCTAGAAGTTTGATTTGTTTTTTCTTGAAGATATTTTTTCTCTAAATCAGCATATATTTCTTCAATACTTCTAGGATTTCCATCTTTATCTTTTGTTTCAATATTTTTATCTTCTGCACTTTTAATTACATATTCTTTTACTCTATAAGCAAGAATATTTTGGAATGCATTTTGTGCTCCTTTATCTGATTTATATACTTGTGGAACACCCTTTTCTTCAACTATTCTTTGTAATTCATCATCTGATTTTCCTTGACGATCAGCTACTAATTGTTTAAATTGTTGTGTTAATATTTGATACATTAAAGAATTTTTATCTAAAGTATCAATACTATCTATTTTATCTTTAGCCCATAATGAATCTTGGTATCCTATTTCCTCAGCTGGATTTTGTTGTGGCTCTGGTTGTTGTGGCCCTGGTTGTTGCGGTTCTTTAGTTTGAGCTGGTGCTGGTAAAACTTCTTGAGCACCAACTAATAATGTTGCTTCTACTCCTCCGAAAAATTTTCCAAACAATCCATTTGGTTTTACTTTCTTTAATATTGCTTGAACAATTCTTAAGAAAAATCCTCTAATTTTTCCAACTCTATATTGTGGTTCTTGATTTTGTCCATTGTTACCTTGTTGTTGTCCTGATGGTGGATTTTGCCCATTGTCACCTGGTTGTTGTGTTCCTGCTGGTGGTGGAGTTTGTCCGTTATCACCTGGTTGTTGCCCTGATGGTGGTGTTTGTCCATTATCACCTGGTTGTTGTCCTGATGGTGGTGTTTGTCCATTATCACCTGGTTGTTGTCCTGATGGTGGATTTTGTCCATTATCACCTGGTTGTTGTCCTGATGGTGGTGGAGTTTGTCCATTGTCACCTGGTTGTTGTCCTGCTGGTGGTGTTTGTCCATTACCACTTGGTTGTTGTCCTCCTGTAGGCTCACTTTTTTGACTATATGTATTATCTAAAATTTCTTGAACTGGTTGTGCCTTTTTTTCAAATTCAGCTCTTATACGAGCTATTTGTTCATTACATATATTAATAGCTTCTTGCAACTGATTTAGTTTACTTTGCATAGCATTCGTTTCTAAAAATCTCATATCTGCACCTTTAGCTACCATTTCATCTAATTGTGCTTTTCTTTCTTCAGTTACATCTTCATATATATACTTAGGATCTGTTACGCCTCTTTGTAGAGCAATTTGCATATCTAATCTTAAAGCATCTATTCCTTTTTGTAATTTTGTTGCAGCTTGAGTATAAAAAGCAATTTTTTCATCTAATCCATTTGCTTCTTCATTTTTAACAGCTTGCTCCTGTATTAAAAGATTCTGTTTTCTCTGTTCAATTGCTTTTATTTTATCTTGTTGTTCTCTAATTAATTGTTCAATAGTTCCTTGATGTCTTGCAGATTGAACATAATCCATTGAATTATCAGATTCTTTCAACATTTCTTCATATTGTTCAATATGTCTTTGAGCTTCTCTTATGTCTCTATCAAGATTTTGCATTTCACTTGAAATTCCATCATGCTTTGATTTAACCACATCGACAGATGCTTTTACACTTTTTATTAAATCATCTAACTCACTCATTCTTTTTTTACCTCCTAGCGGAAATCACCGCATCACCTATATTTTAACACATTTCGATATTTTTTTCAATACTTATGTTAACTTTATCGCTGTTTCCAATGATAATTTAATCATATCATGTAATGAATTTTGTCTATCTTCAGATGTTAATGATTGTTTTTTCTTTATAGAATCCACTACTGTAAGTAGGCATGCAGCTTTTTTATCAAGCACTTTTGCTGTATAAAATAATGCAAATGATTCCATTTCCGAACCAACTATTTTTTTCTCTTCTGGTAATTGTTTCAAATACAAATTTACATTTTCTAAATAAGGATCAAAGCATTCTGTACATGCTATATTTTCTTTTCTAATTGGTATTTTTAATTCTTTAGACACATTTTCTATTAAATCGTTAACTTCCATTGAAGCATTTACAAAATTAACCTCTTCACCTGTCATATTTTTTGCAAAATTTCCTGTAGTAAAACTTCCATCTACCAAAATAGTTTCTAATAAATTTACATCTTCTACATATACTCCACATGAGCCTATTCTTATAATTGTATCAACATCATAAAATTTATAAAGTTCATAACAATAAATTCCCATACTTGGCATCCCCATTCCAGAAGCCATAACAGTAATTTTTTTATTTTTATAAAAACCCGTATATGCAAAAATATTTCTCACAGTATTAACTAACTTATAATCTGTTAAAAAATTTTCAGCTATATACTTTGCTCTAAGTGGATCTCCAGGCATAATAACAATTTTAGAAATATCGTCTTTTTTCGCCTCATTATGTGCAGTCATACCTATAATCCTCCTATTTTCACGTATATTATACTTGTTAAGTCAAAAAAACACAATAGCTATATCAAATTTAATACTATTGTGATATAATTGTTATGTAATTTAATATTAAGGAGGTTCATTATGGGCTTTTTATTACCTATTTTATTAGTAATACTTTTCATAGTATTAATCTCAATAAAACAAATAAATGAATACGAAAGAGGAATTTTATATACCTTTGGAAAATTTACACGTATATTAGAACCAGGTTGGCGTTTAGTATTTCCTATAATTCATTCTTATGACAAAGTTGATATACGTACAAAAACTGTAGACGTTCCTGAACAAGAAGCAATAACCAAAGACAATGTATCTATAAAAATTAATGCAGTTTTATATTACAAAATCTTTGATGCAGCAAAAGCTGTTATTGCAGTCCAAAACTTTAACTATGCAGTTAGTCAATTAGCTCAAACTACAATGAGAAATATTGTTGGTTCTGTTTCACTTGATGAATTACTTACACAAAGAGAAAAATTAAGTGATAAAATTTGTGAAATTGTAGATACAGCTACTGATCCATGGGGAATCAAAGTTGAAAATGTTGAATTAAAAGACATTGCTCTTCCAATGGAAATGCAAAGAGTAATTGCAAAAATTGCTGAAGCAGAAAGAGAAAAACAGGCTGTTATAACTAAATCAGTTGGTGAAGTTGAAGCTTCAGAGAACTTAGCACGTGCAGCTGAAATAATGGGAAAAACTCCTGGTGCACTTCATTTAAGAACTTTAGCCACACTAAATGATTTAAGTAGTGATCAATCAAACACAATCATTTTTGCTGTACCTATTGAAACACTTAGAGCAATCGATGGTATGGGAACTTCTGGTATAGAAAAAATTGCAAAAGCAATAAAAAAAGATAAAGAATAAAATTTATAAAAAGGCGAGTGCTTTCACACTCGCCTTTTTTTGTTGTTTCAAACATTTTTTATTTGCTTTGTTCTCGAATTGGTAATAAACACTTTTCTGCCATCAAAAGTTTCCAGTCCAGTCATTTCTTCATCTACCACAAGCTTAGGAATCCTAATTTTCATTCCATCTTCAGTGTATTGCACAAATCCTATTGGTCTAACTCCATGCATTTCCACCTCATCGCTTGCTACATGAACAAACTGTCTCCTTTTCACGCATCTGAGCATTTTACCACTCTGAAACACGTCCACAAATATTATGTCCGCAACATTCAATTCTTGGCCATATTTTCTTTTGATGTTTTTGGCCAAAATCAGGAGTTTCACCTCATCTTCCTCTTGTACTACTAATTGCAGAATCTCATTGTCAATCAATTTGCCAACAACGCACCCATAATCAAAGAAATATGCGCCGTTTTCAAACTCTCTGACCTCAAAGCGATTCCGCATCCTTTTTACTGCCCGGTTAAAGCTCAGTTTCATTGAGCACCTCCTTAATATCGATGATGCTACTATTATAACACACTTTCACAATATTTTCACCTTTCTACAACTTCTTCACATTAATATCATGCCATATACATTTCTTATTCTCATCATGATATAATATTTTAAATTTAAAATAAGAGGGTTTAATATGAAAAATAAACGTAGTAATATAAAAACAACAATATCAGAAATTATAAAATATTGGATTAAATATGAAGATGAATGCGAATTAAACTTTGATTGGTCTGAAGCTGACAAGATATGTTGGAGATGCGGAAATGAAAGAAAACTTCAAAGATGTCACATCATACCAGACTCACTTGGAGGTAAAGATGAACCAAACAATTTTGTTTTATTATGTGCTGCATGTCATGAAGAAGCTCCAAATGTCGAAAGTTCTACTTTCATGTGGGATTGGATTAAATCTTTCCACAATCCTTTTTACAATACATTCTGGCAAAACCAAGCTCTTGAGGAATACGAAAGAATTTATCATAAAAGTTTTTTAAAAGAACTAGAAGAAAGAAATATTATATCTAATCACGCACTTTTTAAATTTTGGAATTTAAAAACAGGTAAAACTTCTTATCATTTTGGAAAACCTTATGGAAATATCTCGACATTAACTGGAAATTATAAACTTCACCTAGAAGCTTTTGATCAAAAATATCCTAGCAAAAAATACTGTAGTAATAAAAAACTTTTAAAAGAATTAGAATTCGAAAAATTTACTAATTCTTTTTGCGCACTTGCTGAAAAATATCATTTCTCTGTTTGGGAAGGAAGAACAAAAAATCCTTATTCATTATGTATGAGTGCTATATTTCCAACTACTAGAAAAATTTTAGGCATTTCGATAAAAAAGAAAAATTATAATTATTTTATGTATCAATGTAATGAATCAAATCCTAATAATATACCAATCAGCTCTTATACCATTAATATTGGAAATAATCATAAAAAAATTTTAAACACAATCGAAAACATTATAGAAAAAATAATTAAGTCTAATGGAAAACCAGATTCAAATCATTCATATTATTTTGTTGCAGATCCACTTTGGAGACATAAAAATAATACAATTTAATAAATTTTTTTTAAACTAGTTATTAGATAAATTCCAACACGCATTTTTTTGGAAAATTATGTTTATTTTTTCTTGCTTTTATTGCGTATTTTCCATTTATTTGATATATTATGCATGTGTTTGAAAACAATGTATCCTCGTTTTTGAGTTGGGTGTATAAACTAGCAGATAATCTCTGCTACAACAGCAGTATTTTACTGCTAACCAATACACCCGCTCATAGCTAGCTGGTGTAAATACTTAAAGAAGGAGGTTAATACATATGAACAAAAAAGTTACAAAAGATAATTCATCAATTAAGCACTCAATGATACCTTTTTGTATTGTTGCAGTAGTTGCTATCGTAGCTATAACTATTTGTTTTTTATGCCTTAATGGTTTTAATTCTCAATTTAGTTTAAGCAAAGAAAAAATTGAAGTAACCACCGAAAATAGTAACTCCAATTTTTCAAACACGATTGAATAAGGGCTTCGGCTCTTATTCTTTTTTAATTAATATAGATAAGCAATTAAGCAAATTTATTACTTTTCTACTTTCATTATAATTATATTATTTTTAAATTTCAACATTTCAACTATAACTTTTTTGTTGCATTTGAAATGCTTTTGTAAAACAATTGTAACATTTCTTCATTTATCTGTCAATTCTTCTTTCTGCTCATAATAAGTTATCAATTTTCTACGCACTCTTAAGTTCTAATCTCAACTTATCAGCAATCATTGCGATAAATTCCGAATTAGTAGGCTTACCTTTATTAGCACTAACAGTATAACCAAAGATGTTTTCAGTAGTTTCAAGCTTACCTCTTCCCCATGCTACTTCAATTGCATGACGTATTGCTCTTTCTACTCTACTAGAAGTTGTTTTAAACTTATGAGCAATTTCAGGATATAACTGTTTAGTAATTTGATTAATCATATCAATATCTTCAACAACCATCATAATAGCTTCTCTTAAATATTGATAACCTTTAATATGCGCTGGAACACCTACTTCGTGAATAATATTTGTGACAAGCGCTTCTAAATTTTCCTCCTTCTTTTCTTGATTAGAAATTTCGATATAATTTGACTTTTGTTCTTTAACTATAAAATTCGTATTCTTCTCTGGAATTTGATAATTCTTTAGTTCCTCTATTCTCTTAATCAGTACTTCTATATCGAAAGGTTTAACAACATAATATTGTGCTCCTAAATTAATTGCTTGTTTAGTAATTTTGTCCTGACCAACTGCAGAAATCATAACACAGAAAGGATATTTATCTAAAGTAACCGTATTTAATTTTTCTAAAACTCCTATTCCGTCTAAATGAGGCATGATAACATCTAGTAATGCTACATCTGGTTGATATTGAACAATCTTTTCAAATGCCTCATTGCCATCTTTTGCAACAGCAACTACCTCCATATTTTCTTTTTGTTCAAAATACTTTTGTAGTGTAGATGTAAAATCAACATTATCATCTGCAATAAGAACTGTAATTTTTTCTTTCACTATTTTTCTCCTTTCAAATATAATTTTAAAATGTAAATTTTTTCCAGTTCTTATTATAAAATTACTCAAAACTTTTTTCAATAGTTTTGAGTAATTTTTTCTATTTTTTTCCATTTTTTTATTTTTCTTCTACTGATATATACTTTTTTCTAAGTATCTGTATATTTTCCAATGCAATTCTATCAGATATTTTTTCCATAACCAATTTATTTATATCTTCTTCTTTTCCTTCTACTATAACTTTTATTCTTTCTGCATATTCTGCATTAATTATCTCAATATTTCTATTTTTTAAATGATATTTTAATTCTTCAAATTCATTGTATCCAACAAAAAATTCTGCTTCTAATCCCATAGTTTGTACAAATATTTTAGCTTCATCAATTGCAGTTGTAGCAGCTAATGAATACGCTCTAACTAATCCTCCTGTACCTAATAAAATTCCTCCAAAATATCTAGTAACAACTACCAAAATATTTGATAAATTATTTCCATTTAAAATATTAAGCATCGGCACACCTGCTGTTCCTGAAGGCTCACCATCATCACTGGCCTTTGAAATATCACCCTCTTCTATTTTATATGCATAACAATTATGCCTAGCATCATGATATTTTTTTCTTATTTCCTCTAACTTTTTTTCAGCTTCTTCAACACTTTCAATATGGTAAATATGACATATAAATTTTGACTTTTTTTCAGTTATAGATGCCTCTATTTCCTCTTTTATTGTCTTGAACATAATACAATCCCTTCTAATCAATTTTCATTCCAGAAGTCCAACCTGTAGAATAAGCAATTTGTAAGTTAAATCCACCAGTATATGCATCAACATCTATTATTTCTCCTGCAAAAAATAAACCTGGTATTATTTTAGACTCCATAGTTTTAGGATTAATTTCTTTAACACTAATTCCACCTGCTGTAATAATAGCTTCTTCTACCGGTCTAAATCCCAATAATTTAACTTCAAAATTTTTAATTAAATTTACTAAGTTATGCCTCTCTTCTTTCGTTATCTCATTTACTTTTTTATCAGAATCAATATTTGATTTTTCAATTACCACATCAATCATCTTTTTAGGTAATAATTTATCTAAAGAATTTTTAAATTGTTTGTTTTTAACTTCTTCAAAATCTCTTAATATTCTTGCGTCTAATTGTTCTATTGTTAATGCTGGTTTTAAATCAATTTTTAAAATAATCTTTTCATTTTTCATCTTTTCATCAACATCTTTATATCTTAAAACATGTGCAGATGAACTCAATATTGTTGGTCCACTTACTCCAAAATGAGTAAATAACATCTCTCCAAAATCTTCATAAATCTTTTTATCTTTTTCTTTATCATATATATAAATTCCAACATTTCTTAAGCTTAGTCCTTGCAATTTTGAGCAAGTATTATCTCCTAGCATTGGAACTAAAGAACCTCTAATTTCTTTAACTGTATGTCCTATATTTTGAGCAATTTTATACCCATCTCCGTTTGAACCTGTTAATGGATAACTTTTTCCACCTGTAGCTAAAATTATTTTATCAGCATTAAATTTTCCATTTTCTAATATTACTGCTTCTACTCCATTTTCTCCTATTTCTATCAATTTTACATTAGAATTTAATTTTATATTCACTCCAGCCTTTTTAGTAATTTTTTCTAAAGCAAATCTAACATCTTCTGCTCTATCACTAACCGGAAAAATTCTATTTCCTCGTTCTTCTTTTATTTTAACGCCTTCTTTTTCTAACATAGAAATAATATCTTGATTACTAAAATTTTCAAAAGCACTAAAAAGAAATCTTCCATTACCAGGAATATTAGATATAAAATCCCCAATTTCTAAACTACTTGTAATATTACATCTTCCTTTTCCTGTAATCAAGATTTTCTTTCCTAAAATATTATTTTTTTCAAATAAAGTAACATCATCACCAGATTTAGCAGCACTTATTGCAGCTAACATTCCAGCAGGTCCGCCACCTATAACAGCGACTCTCATTTTCAAACCTTTCTACATATTTTCTATATATTTTTTAACAAATTCATATGTAAATTTTTGTCCATATAATCCATATGAAGGATCATAACCTAATCCAACTATTTCATTATTTGAAATAACTCTAAAACTAATTTTAGGAATTTCAAATTTGTCACAAGTCTTATAAACTCCTATTCCTTCCATTTCTTCACATATAGTATTTAATGATTCGTGTAGTTTGTTTATTTTATCAATTTCTTTATTAAAAACATTCCCACTTCCAATTCTTCCTATATACACTTTGGCATCATCATAAAATTCATGATTAGTTACAAATTTTAAAAGTTCGTCATCACAATTAACAACTTTCTCAAATCTAAAGCCTGGTTGTTTCCATTCTAAAGAATTTGAACCTTCACCTTCTGCTTTATTTCCAGTTTTATATGAATCTATTGAAATAATTTCTTTTCCAATAATAATATCTTTAGGCATAATATCTTTTCGATGTGCTCCTGCAGTACCTGTATTTACTATAAATAATGGATTATATTCTTTTATCGCCAATACTGTAGAAATAGTTGCATTAATCGTTCCTACCTCTGTTTTATAAATAACAACTGGATATGAGTTTATATTGCCTTCCCAAAAATTATAACCATTTAAATCTTTCTCTAATTTATTTTTTAATTTTTCTAGCAAGTACTCTAACTCTGTATCAACAGCTGCTGCAATTAAAATTGGTTTTTGTTTCGAATAGTTTTTCATCTTAAATATTTATAGCCTTTCTAATTTTAATTTGTTATGACTCATCTAAACTACATATTCATCAAATATTTTACAGCTTTTAATACACCAATTTTTCCATATTCATATGTAAGTGCTCCTTGTTGAAATGCAATATATGGTTCTCTTATTGGTGCATCACAACTAAGTTCAATTGAAGAACCTTGTGTAAAACTGCCACTTGCCATTATAATCTTATCTGTATAACCTGGCATATCCCAAGGCATAGGCACAGATTCAGAATCAATAGCAGAACCAGTTTGAATTCCTTGAACATATCTAACTAATTTTTCTTCATCTCTAAAAATAATTGTTTGAACAATATCTGATCTCTTTTCGTCAAATTTAGGTACTGCTTCAAACCCTAACTTCTCTAATAATCTAGCTGTAAAAATAGCTGTTTTAATGCTACTAGCAACTACTGATGGAGCCATATATATACCTTGTAAAATGTTTTTATTTATTCCTAGAGTTGGTCCAACTTCTTTTCCTTGCCCTGGAGCTGTAAGTCTTTCTGCACATAATTCAATAATTTCTTTTTTACCTACTATATATGCACCATTAGGAGCTAATCCTCCTCCTAAATTTTTAATTAAAGAACCTACCATAAAATCTGCTCCAACATCCACAGGCTCAATGTCATCTACAAACTCTCCATAACAATTGTCTACCATAATAATAACTTCATCATTTACTTCTCTTACTGCTTTAATTGCCCTCTCGATTTTATCCATGCTTAAACTCTTACGTGTTGCATATCCTCTAGAACGTTGAATTTCAATCATTTTAACATCTTTTTTAGATAATCTTTCTTTGATTTTTTCTATATTAAAATCATCATCTACTAAGTCTATTTGCTCATATTTTATTCCATAAGATTTTAAAGAACTTTTATTATCATTAAAACCAATTATCGAATCTAAAGTATCATATGGCTTCCCTGAAATACTTAATAATGTATCTCCTGGACGTAAATTAGCAAAAAGCGCTACAGTTATTGCATGTGTTCCAGAAATAAATTGAGTTCTAACAAGCGCATCTTCTGTATGAAAAATATCTGCGAAAACTTTCTCAATTGTGTCTCTTCCTATATCGTCATAACCATAACCAGTTGTAGAATTAAAATGAACATCTGCTATTCTATTTTTTTGAAAAGCATCTAAAACTCTCATACTATTTCTTATACATCTAGTATCTACTTGAGCTATCTCATCTCTTATATCATCTTCAACTTCACAAATTAATTTATCTATTTCCATTTTTATCTCCTAAATATAATCTCTAACTACACCATTTTTCAAACAATATTTACCTATAAACACTGGATTAATGCTATTTGACTCATAAGTAGGTTCTAATATAACCTCTCCATTTTTATTAATTACTCCCCACTTACCATTCTTTTTTATTCCAGCATAACCATATTGATTAATTTCTGTAATCTCATCATATTGATAATCCACAATCACATTATCTTTTAAATCAACAAATCCCCATTTTCCATTTTCTTTGCTTGCATATAATTGATTTTCCAAATATACAGTTTTGTTATCCACTTTTTTCCCATCAACTGTTAAATAATACATTTCTTCTGCTGCTTCAACTTCGATATAATTTCCAACAAAAGAAAGTTCTGCTCTTTCAACTGATACAATCTCTTTTCCACTAGCACTATAAATAGTTATATCTGTTCCTATTGTTGCAATCAAAAGTCCAGTATTCTCTACCTCATCAATATAATCATATTTATTTTCAATTATAACAGTTCTGTCTTTTTCGCATAAACCATATCTATAATCATCATTTATTGAAATATAATACTTACCAGTAGTAGTTTCTTGAAGACTAGCAAACTTAGGACGTTCTATTCTCTTTCCATCTAAATCAAATGTATAATTTTCTCCATCTTTACTTGCTTTAATAAAAGCCCCAACAACCATCAATTCATCATATTGTTCTGGGACAAAAGCTTTTCCTTCTAAGTTAACAACTCCGTATAATTTATTTTTCTGAACTGTAAAAGTCTTTGAATCATTATTATAATAAACACTAATATACTTATAGTCAGTTAAATTTTCCTTATTTTTATATATTGCATATCGCCCATTTAAAGAAGCAACAATATACGCATCATCAGCTTCAATTTCTGTAACACGATAAATTGTTTCTTGCTCCATTTTTATAATTTCATTTTCATTTTTATCTATATAACCATAAAGCATTCCTGATGAAGATTTATTTCCAATAATATAACCTGAATCCTTATATGAGCCTTCCTTGCTATATCCGTCACCTTTTATGTAGTCATACTTAATACCAACAAGTATATTTCCTTTTACATTTATAACACCAAATTTTCCATCTTTTTTAACTAAAATTTCACCATATTTATCTTCCAATGATTGCATCTCATCATATAAAGGTTTAGTAATTTTCTCACCTGATAAACTTAATAATCCAAACTTATTATTTTCCTTATATTTTAAAACTGTAGTATTATATATTTTTTCGTCATAAGCTGATGTTCCTTCTATAGCAGTTACATCAGTAATTTCATTATATCGCTGTTCATTTTTCTCATTAACAACCTTATAATTCTCTCCTGACTTTAAAACAAAAATATCTTTATCTTGATTAGGAATTTGCACTTCATCAAAAGAAGGTTCAATAATTACTGTTCCATCTTTTTTTATAACACCATATTTCCCACCTACTTCTAGTGGATAATATATATATTCAGTAACTTTAAGCAATTCATAATCTCTATCTTTTTGCTCTTTTTTCTTTAAAAAATTAGAGCACAAAAAAGCTACTACAATTAAAACAATTATTATTACTACAAAAATTAATCCTTTTTTATCCATATATCTTTTCTCTTCTCTTTATTTTTTCTTACAATTAGTATCAATATTCTACCGCATTTTAATATGTTTTTCAAGAAATATCTTTTAGTCACAAAATATCTTTTAAAATAATATACTATAACAAGGAAGTGATATTAATGACTCTAAAAAATCTAGAACTTAATACACCTGCAAAAATCCTAAATATAAATTGCAACAGTCAAATTAAAAAAAGATTTATTGATTTAGGTTTCATAAAAGGTAGTTCAATAATCCCAGTATTAACTAGCCCATCAGGAAACATACGAGCATATTATATAAAAGATACATTACTAGCCTTACGTGACACAGAAACTCAAGATATCACAATTGAAAAGATGCCATAACTTTTTTGTTATGACATCTTAGTTTTCTTCTCATATTTTTTAGCTATTTTATCAATATAATATCTTCTGATAATAGATAAATTAGTAAACATTCTACCAACAAAAACTATTACAGCAGCCAAATAAATATCTACATTTAATTTTTCACCTAGATATGTTAAAAGCATTGCTAAAATTGCATTTCCAAAAAATCCTGATACAAAAATTTTGATATCAAAATTTTTCTTTAAAACAGATGTAATTCCACCAAAAACAGAATCTAAAGCTGCAATAATTGCTATTGCCAAATACCCTGAATATGAATATGAAATTGTTGGTAAATTCATTCCCAATATAACACCCAAAATAGAACAAATAATAATAGTTAAATAAATCATTTTATATCAATCCTCTCTTATTTTACTCTCCATAATTAATTTCAATTAGATTCTCATATTTATTAATAAAAATTTCATTCTCTACAGTGTAAGAAATATTTTTATTATATGATTTCATTTGATCTTTAAGTCCACCTTTTATATTAATTACGCTCTCTAAATACTTTGAATCACCTATTACTTTTATTGTATAAGGAGATGTAATTCTTTGCCCATTCATTATTAAATACATACCTTGTATACTAGCAATATAACTTGTATTAACATATCTTTCGTCATTAATTGAAATTGCTTCTGCCCCTGCATATTTAAGTTCATTAATTGCAAGTAACAAATCAAAATATTTAATTACTTCATCACTATTATTTGCTGCATTATCTCCATCTGAAAGTGTAATTATAAGTCCTGGCCCTTTTACACTTTTATATCCTAAATCCATTTCAGCCTTTTGAACATCACTTCTAAGCAATTCTCTTGTTCCTGTATCATCAGTAGATAATTCATTATATTCATCTATACTTTTTTGAGTTTCTTCAATTTGAGCTTTGAGTTCACCACTTTTTTCTTTAACATCTGCATACTCTGCTCTCAGCTCAGCTTCTAGCATTACCCCGACACCTGATTCTTCAATAACATGTACACTCTTAAATTGAACAAACATTACACTAGTAAGTAAAGCACAAATTATTCCTATAGTTACTAACATCACTATTTTTCCCTTCATACACTTCACTCCTATTCTGCCACTTGCATATATTTAAACTGATGTGTTCCATTAAATTTTGAAACAGTAAGTTCATCTTTTTTCTCTATTTTTATTTTAATAGCACCATCTTCCATTAAAGATAAATAGCTACCTGGTCTTGTCATAGTTCCATATAAACCTTCTGGTGAACCAATTGCTTTTATTACAAAAGGTACAGAAATTTTTTCATTATTTATTTTAACAACATTTCCATTACAATTTATAGATGAAGAAGTAGTAATTCTTTGTCCATTAATTGAAATTGCTTCTGCTCCTGCATTAAATAACTCATTAACAATATCTACTAAATCTAAGTCATGTATAATATTTTCATTTGTATAACCATTTTTTGAGGAATCAGCATCTTCTAAAGTAATTACTAACCCTTTTCCCTTAACATCAGTATAACCAAGAAGTCTATTAAGTTCAGAAAGTTCAGTTTCTAATTGTTTTGACTCTTCACTATTAGATGCCGAAATTTTTCTTAAATTTTCAAGTTCATCAAGTTTAGTTTGTAGTTCTTTAGTTAACTTTTGATAATTTTCTTGCTCTTTTAAAACATTATCTCTTAGCTTATTTTCAGACATTGACTGCACTGAAACATCAGCTTTAGTAGTATATTTTTGTACACTTCTATATTGAACAGATATACTTGCTGCTGTCAAAAAACATAATCCACCAATTATATACACTTGCCACTTTTCTCTTTTTTTCATGTATTCAACTCCTAATTCACAGATTCACGGAAAAACACTTTATCTTGGGTAAGGTTACCATTTATAAACATTTCACCTTTAATCCCCTTTTCCTTTTCTATAATATCTTTCATATATAAAATTCTTGTATTCAAATCGCTACAAGAACCCAAATACACTGTTTTTTGCTCTGCTTGCAATTCAAGTTTAACATCATTAATATCACCTACATCAATTTTGGTAATATATGTATCAACTTCATAATTCTTAGCAATATCAACTATGCTAGTAATTACTTCAAATTTCTTTAAATCCTCCTCACAAACCCTCGCTGTATTATCAGAAATTTCTAAAAATTTATTCATATCTGTTTTTGTTCCAACAATAATAGGTAAATTTACTAAATCGCTTGTAATTCGCAAAATATAACCTTGTCCATCTAATACAGCATATTTTCCTTCAGCAAATTCTAATAAATACTTTTCTTCACGCTCTTTAACTATAATTTTCACTTTATTAGGTAAGCTTCTAGAAATTGTAACATCTTCTATATAAGGATTTTTCTCTATTTTTTTAATTGCACTAAGTTTATTTATTAAAAATATATTCTTATATAATTTTATTTCTGATAAGCTTGATATTGTATCAGAAGAAATATTTTTATTTTTTTCTACTATTATTTCTTGCACATTAAAACTTGGAGACAAGCAAAGAAAACATCCAGCACCCACAAGTAAAAGCAAAATCAAAAACGCTTTAGTCACTTTCCCGCTTTTACTTGCAGTAGCTGTTTTACTTTGTTTTTTATCAGATGATTTTTTCTTTTGATTACTATTTTTCTTTTTAGCATCAGCTCCTGTTGATTTAACAACTTTTGCAGAATCAGAAAATCCGATAATATACTCATCATCAAAATTAAATTTTTCACTATTTAATTTTTTAGTTTTCTTTTTCTTCAGTTTCAATTTTCATGCTCCTTTATTTTAACAATATCTACATTCAAATTTTTTAATTTTAATTCTATATTGTCATATCCTCTTTCAACAAAATCAGCATTTTCTATAATAGTTTCACCTTTAGCTTTAATTCCAGCTCCTATAAGAGCTGCACCACCTCGTAAATCAGTTGCTCTAACTGTTGTTCCAATAAGTTTTCTTGCGCCTTTAATTACACAAGATGAACCTAACACTGAAATTTTAGCTCCCATTTTTGAAAGTTCTGGTACACATTTAAATCTATTTTCAAAAATATTTTCAGTAATTGTTGAAGTTCCTTTTGCAACTGATAACATAGATAAAAATATTGACTGCATATCAGTTGGAAAACCTGGATATGGTAAAGTTTTTATTTCAATAGCTTTTAATCTTCTAGGTGCTATCAAAGAAAGTTTATTTTTTTCATTGTTAATTTTACAACCAGCTTCTTCTAATTTGGCTAAAGCTGGAAGAATATGTTCACTATTACAATTATATATTTCTATATTTCCACCTGTCATCGCAGTATATGCTAAAAATGTTCCAGTTTCAATCCTATCAGGCATAATTGTATATGATATTTCTTTTAATTTTTTTACACCCTTTATTTTAACTGTACTTGTTCCACCACCAGAAATATTAGCACCCATTTTATTTAAAAAGTTTTGCAAATCTTCTATTTCTGGTTCCATTGCTGCATTTCTGATAATAGTTTCACCTTCTGAAAATACTGAAGCTAAAATCAAATTTTCAGTTGCACCAACACTTGGAAAATCTAATTGTACATTTGACGCTCTTATTCTATCACACTTTCCTATTATATATCCAGTACTTTCATCAATATTTATTCCTAAATTTTTGAATCCTTTAATATGTAGGTCAATTGGTCTTGCTCCTATCTCACAACCACCTGGATAAGAAAAGCTTGCTTTTCCAAACCTAGCTAGTATTGCACCAACTATTATAACAGATGAACGCATTTTATTCATAAGATTACTATCTATTTCAAATTTATTAATATTGCTTGAATCAATACAAATCTTCTTTCCTTTTTTCTTAATTTCACAACCTAAATCCTCTAAAATCTCAAACATTCCTCTAGTATCACGAATATTAGGGACATTATATAAATTAGTTTTTCCGCCGTTTAAAACACATGCTGCGATAATTGGAAGAGCACTATTTTTAGAACCAGAAATACTAACCTCTCCTTCAACCTTTTTTCCGCCCTTAATTACAAATTTAGACATATTAACTCCACCTTTCGAAACTAATATATCTTATGCAAAATTTACATAAATAGTTCAATTTTTTATATAATCATTGACTTAGCCTATTTACCGTTGTACAATAATAAAATCAACTAATAGGAGGCGACATTATGAAACTATCTCGCGTTTCAACCAAATTGATATATGAAGTTATTCGGTTAAAAAACGAATACTCTATGTCAGTTTGCACAGTACCAATGCTAATCAGCGCATTGTTTGCAATTCGAGACGAAAACGAATTTACAAATCTTTTTAACGCCTACTTTGAAAAAAAGTTAGGCATTAAATTTGATGTAATCGATAAAGTCATCGATGAGCTTATAAATGCCGGTAAGCAGGCAACAGCTCCAAAAAGCGATATCAAATTGCTAACACAAAATAGCAATGAGAACATCACTCTTTCAGCAGACACCGAACTATCAGACGTATTCGAGCACCTTGCACAACTCTTATCAGAATGCAATCGTGAAGAAATTACACCTGATTATTTTATCGTCAGTCTGTTCGAAATCGGAGCAAGTTCCATCAGGCAATTTCTCAAAAAAATCTCTGTCAATTACATGGAAGCAGAAATGTTTTTCGCAAGGAAAAAGATTTTAGAATATGAAATCATTCCTTACGAAATCAGTCATTTCATAACCTACACCAACCCTCAGTATGTTGGAATGCCCTGTTACATTGTTGGCAGAGAAAAAGAACTACAAGAGCTTTACCGCAATATGCTAAAACCCGTTAAACGTAATGTTATACTTTATGGATTTCCAGGCGTAGGCAAAACTGCTGTTGGAGAATTACTTAAACACAATATTTCAAATAACCTATGCCCTAATCATTTTAAAGGATTCAAAGTTTTTGAAATGAGTGTAAAAGATTTTCTCTTGAATTGCAATGACAGCAAAGAAGCAAACGAAATGATGAACACACTCTTGAATTTTCTCAGTCAAAGAAAAGATGACGTAATTCTTTTGATTGATGAAATTCAGACAATCCTTGGAAAAGGTGGGCTATTTGATCCCAAAAAACTCGACATTTCCACCACCCTCAAACCAATTCTGGTAAGAGGCGATGTAAGAATCGTTGGAATGACTACTTTTTCAGACTATTTAGCATTCAAAAACGATCAAGCCTTAGACAGGAGATTTGCCGGAATTGACATCATTGCACCAAGAATAAAACAAGTACCAGCAATGATAACCCCGATGGTTCGGAAAACTGAAAAAGAAAAACAAATGCATATATCAGAAGAAGTCATAAATAAAGCAATCTGGTATGCCGCCTGTTTTGATTTCAACAAATATAATCCGGACAAAAGTTTAGACGTTATCAACGGAGCCATTGCTAACGCACAACTTCGAAACAGTAATATTCTCACAGTAGATGACGTTATAAACGTATTCCATGTTTCTTTTGAGCGTTGGAAAGGAATGACTCCTAGAGTCAAAAAAGGAATTGCATACCACGAAGCCGGGCACTATGTACTAAACATTCTAACCAATCCTGATTGTTATGTAGTTCTCGCAGTATCTATCTATCCTACCAAAGAGTATAACGGTGTAAATGTTTTCGAAATAGACGAAAACGTCACACCCAACACCAATAAAGAATATTACTACAACGAAATAGCCTGCGAATTGGCTGGACGAGTTGCAGAAGAACTTATTTTTGGTGACATTAACTCTGGAGCAAGTGAAGACTTAGATGCTGCAACGGCCATCGCACATAAAATGATTACTGAATTTGGTATGAGTAACGGCATCGGAAAAAACCGCATTTACCTTGCTGAAGGTTTCGGAAATGATGAAGGCGCACAAGAAGTAGACGAAGAAGTATCAGAAATCATTGACCTTGTTTACAAGAGATGCAAGAAGATATTAATAGAAAATCGTGACTTCTTAGACGCTATTGCAAATGCACTTTTGAAGCATCATATCCTTATGAAATCCGAACTAGATGAAATTTGGAATGATGTGAAAAAAGCAAGGCTCACGAACCCTGACAAAATTAAATTTGAAAACACAGGACATCAGAAAATCGAGAAATTCAAGGAATTCGGAAAAACGGCTCAAAGAACTTTTAAAAGATTTACCAAAAAAGCACAGCGTACTGCAAAAAAACATATCAGAAAGTTTCATAATTAACAATCGATAACGTGCTTATCTGTAAGCGCATAAAAGCAGGGACGGTTCTTCCGCCCCTGCTATTCTTTTTATATGTATCTAAAACTTGTTAATCATAAAAAATTGATAATTTTAAAATTATTATAATGCTCACATCTATTCATAAATACCAATTCCACGCATGTAATTAATATAACCGCCATCAATATCATTCCAAACATCGATTTCAGTATCTAATAGTTTATAATCTAATTTTTCTTTAGAAATTTTTTCATAACTGCTAATAATTTCATTTTTAAAATCTGCTGGCAATCTACCTATAATACGAGCAATATCAAAATATTTATTACCAAAACCAGCAAATCCAAAATCAATTACAGCTGCAATATGATTATTTTCATCGATTATTATATTTCCTGGATTTAAGTCACCATGAACTAAACAAGTATTTTCTTTTTTAGAAAATTCGCCATATTTCCAAAAAACTTTATCTTCGCTATGTAAATGTTTTTCAATAAGTTCATCTAAAAAATCAACTAAATTTAATCCTATATTATTAGTTTTAAAAATTTCATTTTTATCATATTTTAATGAATGCATTTGATACATAAAGTCAGCAATTTCTTTAGAAACTTGCTTTATTTCACCTTCAGACATAGTATTCATTATATCTGTAAGCGTTCTTCCCTCTACCTTCTTATGCATACTAAATGGTCTATTGTTGCTTTGTAATTGTGTAAGCTCAACTGTATTATAATTTGTTTTTCCATGAATATATTTTGCAAATTCACAATCTTTAACAATTGTTCTTATCCAAAAATCGTCCCTTGGAAATCTGAAAAAATAATTTCCATCATTTGTTTCAACTTCATAAACAATGTTTGTCCAACCTGTTGAAATAAAATTTATATTCTTAATTTCTTTTTCATTTAATGCGTTTTTTATAATTCCATTAAAATCTTCATCTAATGTGAAAAATTTCCCTACCATATATTATTCACCTATTTTTACTAACTCTCTTACTATATTAAGTACTTCTCTATCAGATTCTTCATCATAGTTATTATATACTACATGATCAAACATATCTAGTAACTTTTTATCATTAGTTACTTTTTCGTAATGTTCATTTAAATCTTGCATTCTAGCTTCTTCAAGTTTTGTATCCATATGTCTTTCAAGTAACTTTTGTCTTGCTATATTGATGTCTTTTGGTAATAAATACAAAGATTTCACATTAGGGCAAACTTTTTTTAAGTTTTCTAGCTCGCTATAGTGAAATTCGAATACAATATTTTTATCTGAAAACATTTCTTTTTTTGGAAATGCGTATGTCATTCCTGCTAAATTGAATTTGAAAGCTATTTCTCCGTCGTCTACTAGTTTGTTTAGTTCATCTGTTGTTACAAATATTTTGTCGCTTCCGTTTACTTCTCCGCTTCTTGGTTTTCTGTTTGTTATTATTTTTAACTTTTCAAAGTTTAACTCTTTTTCTATTTTGTCTTTGTAGTATGATTTCCCTACTCCTGTTACTCCAATTAATGCTAGTAAAATATTTATCACCTCTGTTTCAGTATTTATATATTGTACTATGAAAATGGAGAAAGTACAAGAGGGAAATCTGGATGTTTTCATTATCTTTTTTACATTTTATTCAAATAATTTTACTACTGTATCATATATAGTTGGAATAGCCAAATTATATGTATCAACGTTTGGATTTTCTTCATTTGTACATATTCTTACTATCAAAATATATAAAATCATTTTTAATAAATATTTGGTCTCCACTATGTCAACAGAGTTTAATATACTACTCTTCTCTCCACCATGTACAAAATAATTTCTTGTATTAATTACCGCTGATATATATCTATCACTTTTTTCACTCTGAGTTAACTCAAATAAATTATAACAAACGTATTTAATTTTATCTCTTAATTCGACATTATTGAATCTATAAAATTGTTTAATAAAGCCTTTATCCTCAGCTGATAATAATTCAAATATCTTATTCATTTTTTTATTATTTCGTATTAAATTTTCATTATTTTGTATCGCATATTGTTCTATTTCATTTTTATATTTATCATCTGAAAGTATTAATTCTAACGTATTAACTAATGAGGTAAATTCAAATATCTCATCTAATTCGTTATATATATATTCATAAAACATGTTAATTGCTCCTGCAATACGTTTATCACTATAGTACTTTTTTAAAACATCTTTCAGTAATAACTTTGAATTCAAATCCACATTAAAAAACTCTTCTAATATAACATCACCGTAATTTTTTTGAAATTTAGCAATTAACTCATGTAGTTCTCCTTTCTCATCATATATCATAGTCTCTATTAAATTCATTTTTTTGTTAAACGCAAAGCCTAAAACCCTTTCAATTTTGCTTATTTCTTCGAAAATTTGTATTAAATTTATTTCTTTTTTAAACAGTATATCTATTTTGGCTGGATTTAAAAATAATATATGTCCTGCCAAATCATAATCTAACCCAGCAGTTCGATTATATCTTATAGTTATATTTTCATCATCTAAAAGTATTTCGCTATTATATTTCTGAGTTATAGTAAACTCTGTTTCCATTTTTTCATTAACAATTTCATAGCTATCTTCAACAAAGAAATAATCTAATTCTTTAAAATAAATTGTCATCGATTTTATTGATATGTCTTTTTCATTAATATATCCTGACACAATATATTCCGCATCATAAACGTAAATACTCGCATTTAAAGTATTATTACTTGCTCTTGCTGATTTTCTTACACTATTCATTAAAGTAACTTTTCCTTTTGTACTATGGTATCCTTTTATGTTTGTAATTATATGTTCAAGCTTTATTTCATTTGGTACCTCAATTTCAGCATAAAATTTATTATCTATTCCCCTTATAATCCCCTCCAACTTTAATTCTTCTCCATTATTTTCTACTATTAATTGCATATATGATTTATTATTCCTCCTTTATCAGTAACTTTAATCTCATCACATAACTTTACATTCAATACATCATCAAATTTTCTACTCATCTTTTTATAATTCCAATATAAAATCCTATAATAGCACTAAAACATATTAATATTAATGGAATAACATATAATAACATATTTGTTGCTCCCAATAGAAACATCAAAGCTATTAATATAGTTGTTAATACTATTACTAGTACAATTATACTTCTTATAGGATGAATTGCTATATAATATTTAAGTGATAAATCCATATTAATTGCATATTTATCAATTATTTTATCAATTATCATAATAATTAAAGAAATTATTATTAGCATTACACATTTAAAGTATATAATTTCTTCTGTTCTGCATTCGAATTTTTTCATAATAAATAAATCTAAATTAAATTTATTTTCAAAAATAATTAAATATATAAAACAAATAACTACAATATAACTTATTATTTTATTTAACCTATTTCTCATTTTACCCCATTCCCAATATTCTATTATAATTTCTCAATTGATTATTACAGGTAATAGCTACATTTTTTCCATCTTTTCTATCAAATTCTATTTGAATTGTTGTCATATATTCATTATAATTCTTATTATTATATACTAAATCAATATACTTATAAATTCTAGGTGACATTACTTCATCAAACGACATATCTAATTCTATAATGTATATATTCTGATTTTCTTGTTCATATGAATCTAGTTGATATAAAATTTGATTTTCAACATCTCCTCTCTCTATTTCATAAATCCTATTATATTCATCTCTAAAAACAGGAGACAATATCGGTGAATCACCTTTGTTAATCAATTTAATATATATTTTCTGTTTTAAATTATTTGAATAACTGTTATCAATTTTACAATAATACTTTATATTCTCAGGTTTATTAGTTACTGATATTTTTAACTTTGGGCTTTCTTTTTCTTCCTTGTCTTTAAAATATTTATTTAACGTTATTATAATACCAAATGCTGTCAACGTTATACCTAATATACTACTAATATAACTCACCCATATTTCTGCTGATATATTTATTCTTCCCAATATATCTAACATTCTTAACACTACTGTAATCAATATTTCTGTTCCTAATGTAGCAATTACAATATATTTTATAGGATTTCTTTCAAATTTTTGTGTTTTGAATTCATAAATGTTCCCATAATTTATTGAATTTTTTAAATCCATTTCATAAATAAAAATGACTAATAAAAGAATAGCTACTTTTACTAGTGTATCAAAATACATATTATTTATATGTGTTATATAAATAACTAGATTTCTTACTATTTTTTCTGTTGGTAATATAAATATAACTAAAATTAAAACCATTAGTAACATACCTTTATACAATATCTGCTTCATTTTGTCTCCTTCTTTTTTATTTCAATTATATAAAAAAAAGCAAAATCATGTAATTAAAAATTTCTTTACACTTTGCTTCTCCTTTGTAAAATTTCTTCTACCTATATTTTAAAATATTATACCACATTTTGTATAAAAATCTAGTTTTAATTATAAAAATAGAGTAGACTCTCTACTCTATATAAACATTTGTTGTAATAATGACTTTTTATAGTTATATAAATAATTAAACTTATTTTCATTTAATTTTATTTTAAAATCAATCAATTTTATATTCATTCCTATTATATTTTGAGTTTTCCTATCTGGAATATTAAAAGTAATTTCTTCAAAAGCTTCTATATTAAGATTTCTTCTTACAATGCTTGCACCTTGTTCAGAACTAATCGTATAATAATATAAAGCTTTTTCAGATTTTAGCAAATTAAATATATAATATTTATTAAATTCATTATTTATATTAAAAATTTTATATGATGGAGATACAATACCTATTTCATATTTATCGTTATAATTAATATTACCCATCCATAAATTTTGAGGACTTAACACCACTTGATTTATTTTTAATATTTTATAACCAATATTATTTTCACTTGCTATGCTTCTATTAAAATACTCTTTCTGCAAAAATAGTCCTTCTTTTGTAGAAGAT